>Ga0115572_10000121_pt1 | contig 64818 bp, 59 predicted proteins | sample COGITO_mtgs_1206_FD_88681 | JGI IMG/M metagenome (GOLD analysis project Ga0115572, IMG submission 88681) | Pelagic marine microbial communities from North Sea - COGITO_mtgs_120607 | ecosystem: Environmental > Aquatic > Marine > Epipelagic | place: Germany:Helgoland, sampling site Kabeltonne... | reverse complement strand
CTCATTGTTCTTACTTCCTCCGGTACTGCGTTGTTCGGGCCTCACAATAATGCTTGCTGCCGACTGCTGTCGCATCGCCGCCCTCGCGGTCTATAAATCGCTGCCTTGGGCCGGCCTAAATGATCCAAGATCGGCTTGTTGACGTTCCAAACGCCATTACGCGCATCTGGGCTGAGCAGGGGATTTACAGTTTCGCGCCATCCCCCGCCCACTCGCTTGGCCGAACGATTCCGCCGGCGTAGGATGATGTCGTGGCCGGCGCAATCATTCTCATTCTCGCCATGGTCGCGATCCCTGTCGCGGTGCTCATGACCGGCGCCGCTGCGTCAGCCATCCTTGGTGAGTCGCTGCGGCGCGACGGTATTGTTCGCAACGAGGGCAGCGAACTTCTAGAACTCGAAGATTGACTCGTGTCGGTTCCGGACGACTCGTCGCGAGCCGACCTTGCCATCGTCCACGCACGCTGCGTCGCAACGGTCGATGCGGAGCGCCGTGAACTCAACGACGGATGGGTCGCTATCACAAACGGGCTGATCTCAGGGATCGGCAGCGGAACCCCGCCCGCAGCAGCTGACACAATCGACGCCGCAGACTGCCTGGTCACACCGGGTCTCGTCAACGCCCACCATCACTTGTACCAGAACCTCACCCGAGCGTTCCCGCCGATGACTAATCGGCCGCTTTTCGGCTGGCTGCAGTCGCTGTATCCGTTGTGGCGCAGCATCGATACTGAGTCGGTGTTCGTTTCGGCCTGGGTCGGATTGGCCGAGCTCGCCCTGTCGGGGTGCACGACGTCGTCTGACCATCTATACCTTCATCCGCGCGGTGCGGGCGATCTACTGACCGCCGAGGTTGAAGCCGCAAACGATCTCGGAATGCGGTTCCACCCGACTCGTGGCTCGATGTCGCTGTCCGAGAAGGACGGGGGGCTGCCGCCTGACGATGTCGTGGCGGACGACGAGGAGATCCTCGCTGCGTGTGAAGAGGCGGTCACCCGGCACCATGATCGCAACTTCGGCGCCATGACGAGGGTGGCGCTCGCACCGTGTTCGCCGTTTTCAGTCACCGAGGAACTAATGGTTCGTACCGCTGAACTCGGCGAGAGGCTCGACGTTCGCTTGCATACGCATTTCGCGGAGAACGCTGAAGATAACGATTTCAGTCTCGCGACATTCGGCTGCCGACCAATGGAGTACCTCGAACGAACGGGTTGGTGCACCGACCGCACGTGGGTGGCCCACTGCGTGATGCCGAACAACGATGAGATCAGCAGACTCGGTGCGGCCGGCGTCGGCGCTGCACACTGTCCGTCTAGTAACCTGATCTTGGCATCCGGGATCGCTCCGGTCGTCGATCTTCGGGCTGCCGGGGTCAAGGTGGGGCTTGGCGTCGATGGCTCCTCGTCAGCCGACAGCGCGTCGCTGTGGCTTGAGGCCCGCCAGGCGATGTTGCTCGCAAAGTTCCGCAATGGGGCCGGTGCCGGGACGGCGCGGATGGCGCTTGAGATTGCCACCATCGGCGGTGCCGGGTGCCTGGGCCGCGAGGGTGAGCTTGGCAGTCTGTCGATCGGTGCCGTTGCCGATGTCGCCATCTGGTCACTCACCGGCCCGTCGTTCGCGGGCGCAGTCGCCGATCCGATTGAGGCCTGGCTGCGCTGCGGCCCGACAGGAAGTCGTGACACGATAGTCCAAGGCCATCCCGTCGTGCGGAACGGCATACTCGTGTCGGAGCGGCTGGACGAGATGCTGGTCGCACACGACGTCCTTGCCCGGCGCATCCAACAATTCGCCGTGTCGTGAAACCGGTTTTGCCCGACCCCGCAACGGTGTGACGTGGATCGCTCTGGCTTGACGCCACGAGCGACTATCTGTTGGCCAGACTGAGCACCATGAAATCAACAACGACGTCGACTCCACATCGGGTTGCGCTGCTTGGGCTTGGCCTGCTTGCGCTTGCGGCGTGCACGTCGACATCGTCGGAGGCGACGGACGGCGTTGTGCAGTCGCCATTACCCACGATCGGTCTGGGCTCTGACATAGGTCAACTCAGCGGTGGTGCCGACGTACGAGCGATTGACGCAGATGCAGTCGAGTCGATTCTGATTATTGGTGATTCGATCACCGTCGGAGCGACGACGGCGCTCGAGGAGCAGTTCCAACAGCTTGGATTCAGCGATGTCAGGATCGTCGCGCAACAGGATAAGCGAATCGGCCTGACTTTCGGCGACAACCCGAGTGGTGCCGATACTGCCACATTCCTTGCGAACGACATGGACGGTAGGCCAGCAGAGCAACTGTGGGTCGTCGCGCTCGGCACCAACGACATCGGCCAGTACAAAGACGTCTCCGACATTATCCCCGTAGTCGAATCGGCTCTCGCTCCGATTCCTGACGATGCACCGGTCGTTTGGGTGAATACGTACTTCGAAGATCGGCCTTCCGACACCGCCGAAATGAACGCTGCAATCGAGCAGGTCATCGCTGAGCGCGGCAACGCCACGATCGGGCCGTGGAACGTCTACGCCCCCGCAGATGGGGTTCTCCGCAGCGACGGCGTGCACCCAAATGCCGAAGGTGCCGTGGTCTTCGCAAGAGTTGTGACTGGGACGGTAGCTAACTTCCTTCAGGGCTGACCGGGACGGTCACGCAGGCACGGTCGTCGCCCGGGCATGCATTGGGCCAATGTTGTGGTGTGGAGAGTGTCGACGAACCGGCAACGACCCCGGATTGGGCTATTGCATACCGACTCGTGCAACTCGCTGCGCCGACGCTGCAGCGTCGTGATGTTGCCGAGCGGACCGGTGTCGCACCCGAGGCGACGATGCGCTGGTGGCGTGCGCTCGGATTCGCCACCGTGGACGACGACGATGTGGCCTTTCGCGACGCCGATGTCGACGTGGTGCGCGAACTAGGGGTTCTCGTCGAGACCGGCGTCGTCAACGCTGCTGATGTTCTTCGTCTTGCCCGCCTGATGAGTTCGTTGTTCTCACGCCTCGTCGAAGCCCAGCTTGACGTTCTCGGACTCGGAGTCGGTGTCGATCGGCGCCGATCCAGAGTGGCGTCTCGGGGAACTGGCTGAGGCTGATGCCGACATCTTTGCGTTCATGGAGATGACAATGGGCTACGTCTGGCGTCGTCATTTGCTCGGTGCCATCGGCCATCGACTGTCGGTCGACAAAACCGAGCAGGGACAGGCCGTGGTGTTTGCTGACCTAACCGGTTTCTCCCGCTTCACCAAGCAGGCGACCGCCGAAGAAATCAGCCGCGTGATCGACACCTTCGAGGCGGTGTCATTCGATGTGGTCTCGGGCCACGAAGGTCGTGTCGTCAAATTGATTGGCGATGAGGTGCTGTTCGTGGTCGACACGCTCAACGCTGCGATCGCCGCCGGACTCGAGCTGATAGCGCGACTCGCGGACGCATACAACGTTCCGCTGGTCCACTGTGGAGTCGCCTTCGGGCCAACGGTCACCGTTGGGGGTGATGTGTTTGGGCCGACCGTCAACCTTGCCAGCCGGCTGACGAAAGTCGCGCGATCGGGAAGCATTGCGGTCCCGCGGAGCGGGAACGAGTATCTCCTCGACCGCGACGACATCGACGTCAGGAAAGTTCATCGATCGTACGACCTGAAAGGAATCGGGCGGACGTCAATCCTGGCCGTTCGACCACTGGCGCACGATTCCGACGAGGACGCCACACCCGAGCGTAAAGCTGATGCGACGTAGCCAATTGAGAGGTTTGCCCGTTCAGGAGTCCCAGCGTGACTGACCGAATCGGTAGCCCACCGAGCGAACCGTGTGAATCAGGTTGGCGTGCTCCTCGCCGAGCTTGGCGCGTAGACGCCGGACGTGAACATCCACCGTGCGGGCTCCACCGTAGTACTCGTAGCCCCACACGCGGCTGAGCAAGATCTCACGGGTGAACACCTTGCCCGGGTTCTGAACGAGGAATTTGAGCAGTTCGTACTCCATGTAAGTCATGTCGAGCGGTTTGCCACCGATTGAGGCCTGGTAGGTCTCGAGGTTGAGCGCAAGGACGCCATACTCGACCACATCGGCAGACTGGACCTCGATGTCGGCGCTCAGCAGATGCTGCAGCCTGGCTTCAAGTTCGGACGGATGGAACGGAGCAAGACAGAAGTCATCGTAGAGGTCATCTCGGTGCTCCAATTCGCCGAGCTGGCCGCCGCTCAAGAGGACCAGTGCAGGCGTCGGAACCGAGTGTTGCTTGCGGGCCGTACGCAGGAACGACCATGCACTGTCGAGGTCGTCGGTCGCATCGATGACGATGCCGGCCCAACCACCATCGGGCTCGGCGTCGCTGGCAGCCGATGTCGAGTTGACGGCCTTCCACGTGTACCCGGCAAGGTCGAGCGTCCGTGCCAACTCAGGAGAAGCCGGATCAGGCACGACAGCGAGAAGACGAGACGGATCGCTCATGACATCCTCCGAAACGTGGTCACATCGACCTCAGGTATCGGTCTCGCTCGAACGGCGTGACCTGGGTCTTATACGCCTTCCACTCGTGCTGCTTGTTTCGGACGAACCACTCGAAGATGTGTTCACCGAGCACTTCGTGGACGAGCTCGGACCTCTCCATAATCGTGAGTGCGTCGTTGAGCGACTGCGGCAGTTGGTTAATTCCGAGCTTGGTTAATTCGTCGTCGTCGCTCTCAAACAGGTTGGCGTCGGCTTCGTCGGGAAGCTTGTAGCCCTCCTCGATCCCGCGCATGCCGGCGGCCAGGATCAGACTGAACGCGAGATAAGGATTGCATGCCGGGTCAGGTGAGCGATATTCGATGCGAGTCGCAAGCGGGTTGCTCGTCTTTGCGATCGGTACCCGGATCAGACCGCTGCGGTTGTTGCGAGCCCAACTGATGTGGACCGGAGCTTCGAAGTTTGGGACCAACCGCTTATAGCTGTTGACGGTTTGGTTCGTGACCGCAGTGATTTCGCTGGCATGACGCAGGAGACCAGCCATGAACGCCTTGGCTGTGTTGCTCAGGTCGTAGCCGTCGCCTTCGTCGTAGAACGCGTTCTCGTCGCCACGGAACAACGACATGTGGAGGTGCATCCCTGAACCTTGAAGGCCCTCGAGCGGCTTAGGCATGAACGTCGCATGAACGCCGTTGCGTGCGGCGATCTCGCGGACAGCGAGGCGGAATGTCATCACCGAGTCGGCCATCGTGAGCGCATCGGTGTGACGCAGGTCGATCTCCTGTTGACCGGGGGCGTCCTCGTGGAAGCTGTACTCGACCGGAATACCCATGGTCTCAAGGGTGCGGATCGTCTTCTTGCGGAGTTCGCCGGTCACATCATTCATCGTGTGATCGAAGAATCCACCTTCGTCGAACGGCACGGGTTCGGCACCGGGGGTGACCGGCTCAAAATAGAAGTACTCGATGTCGGGAGCCATGTAGAACGTAAGGCCGGCCTCGTGAGCAGCCTTGACATGGCGCCGTAACACCTGGCGCGGGTCGCCTTCGAACGGCTCGCCGTCGAGGCGGTGGATGTCGCAAAAGATCCGGGCCTCGGGGGCGGCGGGATCTGCCCACGGCAGCAGCTCGTAGGTATCGGGATCGGGAATAGCGAGGACATCGGCTTCCTGAACCCGGCTGAATCCGTCGATCGACGAGCCATCGAAGGTGAGCCCGTCGCTCAGCGCATTATCGAGTTCGGGCGGCGAGATAGCCATAGTCTTGAGGTTCCCGAGCACGTCAGTGAACCACAGCCGGATCAACCGGACCCCGCGTTCTTCCACCGACCGCAACACGTATGCCCTCTGCTGCTCGTTCATGTTCACCTTGTGAGTCTCTCAGCTGGTCAAGGAAAAGTCACCAGGAACGCGACGGCGCACTAAGGGTCCGCTCGAGTCTCGGTGCGCCGCAGGCATCCCGGTCGGAGCGACGAAGAAGCCCTCCGTTTAACGCAGGTGGCTCACTTCATTGCGGAGCAGACCGTGTCGGTCATGAGGCGGGCGACGACGTAGGGGTCCATGTTGCCGTTGGGGCGACGGTCCTCGAGGTAGCCCTTCTTGTCGACCGAGACCTGCCACGGGATGCGGATTGAGGCGCCGCGGTCGGACACGCCGTAGCTGAACTGGTCATGCCGCTGTGTTTCGTGGGCACCGGTGAGGCGGTCCTCAACGCCGGCGCCATAGTTTTTAATGTGCAGGTCAGCCTTGGCGCCGATCGCCTTACACGCGGCTTCGATGTACTTGTACCCGCCGTCCTCGCGCATCTCGACCGTGGAGAAGTTGGTGTGGGCGCCGGCGCCGTTCCAGTCGCCCTTGACCGGCTTGGCGTCGATGCTGATCACGACGCCATAGTCCTCGGCGATGCGATGTAGCAGCCAGCGCGCAACCCAGAGCTCATCGGCAACTTCGAGCAGACCGCGCGGGCCGACTTGGAACTCCCATTGGCCGGGCATGACCTCGGCATTGATGCCCGAGATCCCAATCCCGGCGTGCAGGCAGGCGTCCATGTGGTCCTCGGCGATCTGTCGGCCAGTGATCGCAGTCTCGCCCACGCCACAGTAGTAGGGGCCTTGCGGAGCAGGGAAGCCGTCGTCCGGGAAGCCGAGGGGGTTTCCGTTGGGCTTGAGCATTGTGTATTCCTGCTCGATGCCGAAGAGCGACTCATGCTTCTTGTACTTTTTGGCGGTGCGGGCGGCGGCTGCGCGGGTGTTGGTCGGGTGGGCTTTACCGTCCACCAGCATTACTTCGCACATCACGAGGACGTGATCACCGCCGCGAATGGGGTCCGGGAACGCGCGCACGGGCTTGAGCACGCAGTCACTCTTGTCGCCCGTGGCCTGATTGGTCGACGAGCCGTCGAATCCCCAGATCGGGTAGTCGTTTATCCCTACAAGACGCTCGAGTGTCGAGGGCTCGTCGAGGATCTTCGTCTTCGAACGGAGCTGGGGCGTTGGCTCGGTTCCGTCGATCCAGATGTATTCAGCCTTGATTGCCACGTGTTTGTCCTTAAATCTCTCTTGATTCGGTTCGGGGGTCGAGCGGTCGACCCTATCGGCCGCCGTTTTTCGATGCCGCACAATGCCAGGAGGCAGTTGCGGACCTGTTGCCCCATTGTGAACGGCGCGTGAAATAGCGCGATAGCAAGGGGTTGCGGCAGGATCCCGCGCACATTGCAGACGGTGGTCCCCAGCGCTGCCCCGGTATCACTTGCGTTGTCTCTTTGAGTGTTGGAGCAGCCCGAAAAGCAAAATAAACGTTAGGTGAAGGCGTCAGGCTTCAATGAGGACCTGCTCGGTGAGCGCGGGATCGGCGGCGATCTGCTCGTTGGTGAAGGCGACCGTGCGCCAATCCTTTTCGCTGAAGCGAACCATCTGCGAAGAAAACACGTCAGTGTCGCGCAGTCCAGTGTTGCCATAGGTGAGAATCGCCGATGCCTCCGGTGCGCCTGTTGAGTAGTCGACCACCATCACGAAGCTGGTCCCGAAGTTGACCGGATAGCCATCGCCGCGCAGATCACCGTTCGGCGCTATCAGATCACCTCGGGTCGGCGTTTCCTCACCCGACGGGCCTTGATCCGACCACGTCACGACGTTCGTGACGCCGTCGGCATTTGTGCCGCCGTGCAGCGGAATTCGCTCACCTGATCGCTCGGTGAATTGCGCAGCGCCCATAGTTGCGTCGATGTCGAACCCGGCCTCGGTGATCGTCTGAACTGCACGCCCAAGCGCTTGGACCACCAGTGCGGCGTCCTCAATGAAGCCGGTGGGTGTCACCGTCGGGCGAGCCGGATCGAATGGTTCAGAGAACAAGACCCCGGCCTGGTCGAATGACTGCGCAGGAAAGCGGGTCATAGTCTCACGCCACAACACAGCGCCGGCTCTGTCGAGATCGAATCGGCCGTCCCAATCATCAAGTACGTCGCACGCGGGGCCGAGATTAACCGCTTCGGCCGGTAGCGCAACGGTGCCGTCGTCGAACAGAACCTCGGGGACGTTTACCAGCGGATTCGCTCGACAGGCGGCAACGACAGACTCACGAAGCAGGACTGCGGTCTGGGCGGTGTTGTCGAATGTGGCAGCGCGAAGCTCCCCAGCCGAGAAGTTGCCGTCTTCGCCAGCAAGCCTGAGTGGATCCCCGTCGGCCAGAACGAGCGCGTTCTGTCGGGTTCGCATCGACAACGGCGCGTCCTGTTGGCCGTGGAGCACCGAGTAGTCACCGTCGAGGGTGAACTCGTTGCTCGGCACCCAGAAGCTGTCGTTCGCGTTGAACACATAGTCACCACGTTGCACCTGGGGCTGAGCGGCAAACGGAACTAGGCCAGGGTCGCGTGCTCCCGGTACCTCCTCCCAGCGGAAGCGACTGTCGGACCCGTCAAGAAGCACAACACCCTGACGGTATGCAAGCGGGGTGAGCCCCTCACCCGTGAACAGCTTGCCTAGGAAAATCAGTTCGGCTTCGGCCGACAGGTTCGGGGTGGCGGAAGTGTCGGCATACCAGACGTTGCCGCCTGCTCCGACTGCCACGGTGTTGAACAGTGGAATGCCCTGATGGCGAGCCTGCGTCTCCTTAAAATCGTCCAGACTCACAACGTCGATTACGTCGGCGTAAAACTCGATCATCTCTTCGTTGTTGATGTTGGCGTCGCGATAGGTAAGCACGGTGTCGTTAGTCCAGCCGACGCCTGGGAAGTCGATGATCGGTCCATATTCGCTGTCATACATTGTGCGGGTCTCGCTGTCGACCGTGCCGTCGGGGCGAAGGATCTGGACCGTGTGATCAGTGGAGACCATCGGCGTCGGGACGCCGTCGACGAAGTAGGTGGTCGGCGAAGCAGTGTCGAGATCGAGTGTGTACGCAGTGAAACGGTGGCCGGCAGAAACCGTGTGTGACCATGCGATGCCGTCGGTGAAGCCGATGCCGATGCCGGGGACCCCGGCGAGCTGGGCGCCGTAGATGTCGATCTCGCCAGGAACGGTGAGGTGCACCTCAGCAAAACGAAGTTCTCCTTCCCATGGGGAGTGCGGGTTGGCGACGAGGGCGCCTCCAGTGCCGCCCTCGATTCGATCTGCGCCGATCGCCCACGCGTTCGAGCCAAGGTCGCGAACAACGAGATCGGAGAAGTCAGGAACGCGCCCTTCGAAGGCGAGTGGGGCGTCGTCGGCCGGCGGTGCGGGTGGCTGCGCGTTGGCAATGTACTCGGTGAGGTTGGCGCCGCTCGCAAGCAGTGCGATGCTGCGGGCGTAGGTGTAGACCTCGACGGCCTCGACCGGGCGGACCCAGTCGGCTTCGGCACACCACCCGGCCAGCCCGTCGGGTCCGGCATCAGCGAGTTGTCGGTTCCAGCCTGCCGCGAATGCGTCGAACTGATCGATGACTTCTGCTGGCGCTTCCGCGAAGTCACTTGCCGCAATTCCAGCGATGTCGATCGAACGCCAAGCGAAGTCGCTCTCGACGTTTTCGCCGTTGCCGCCAGGGCCGAGGAACATGGAACGCTCACCGCGAACCTTAAGAATCTGGTCGAGCAGTGTGCAGCCGTAATCCTCGCCGCTGACGTAACCCTGGCCGTACGCAACGTCGGAGCGATCGCGGCCCGAGATGTGGGCGACGCCGTCGCTGGTCCGACGGATCGTGGCCTTGAACGTCGGCGGAACGAGCGTGGTCGGGGTGGTGGTAGTGGTTGATGGCGGGACCGTGGTCGTGGTCGTGGTCGTGTCGGGAGAGGTCGGCAACGGGATCGACTCGGGCCCTTCGCCGGGGGCACACGCAACGGCCACTAGGGACAACGCAACAGCAGCTCCAAGCCGTCTCGCTGTTTCCACGACCCTGTGATGCACGATACGCCATCGTGCCAGACCAGGGCACTCGGAGTTGAGCGAGAGTGGCAGATTCGGATGATTCCACTGGTACTTTCGATATTCACGCATTACGTCGGCGGGGTAGTGTCGGAGCCGTGACGGTGCTCCGAGTTGCTCTCGCTCAGTTGAACCCGACCGTTGGCGGGCTCGGTGGCAATCTTCACAAGCTCGGCGATGCCTACGACGCCGCCGAGGCTGCGGGATGTGACATCGTCGCCTTCCCTGAGTTGTCAACGATCGGGTACCCACCCGAGGACCTTGTACTCAAACCGGGATTCGTCGATGACAACCTCGAAGTGCTCTCGAAGTTTGCTGAACGCACCCGTCGCTGTGCTGCGATTATCGGATTCGTTGACCAGGACCGTGACTTGTACAACGCGGCCGCAGTGTGCGCTGGCGGTGAGATCGTGGGGAAGTACCATAAGCGTCTCCTGCCCAACAACACAGTGTTTGACGAGCAGCGGTACTTCACGGCTGGCAGTGATTCTGATCCGATTGAGTTGTACCTCATCGGTGGCGTAAAGGTCGGCGTGTCGATCTGTGAGGACATCTGGAGCCCTGCTGGTCCGGTTGCCGAGCAGGCCGCCGCAGGTGCGGAGCTGAACATCAACATCAACGGCTCACCGTATGCCGTAAGCAAGGGGGAGCGTCGCGAGCGGATGCTCGCAACGCGCGCTGCAGACGCGCACTGCGCGATCGTCTACGTCAACCAAGTGGGCGGGCAGGACGAACTGGTTTTTGACGGAGGTTCGCTCGCTTTCGATCACGAGGGCACGCTTCTCGCCCGGGCGCCACAATTCGCGGAGTCGCTGACGATCGTCGACGTTCCCGTCCCGCCGGTCTACCGGAAGCGGTTGCTGGACCCTCGGGGGAGGGCGACGCAGGCGATGCTGCCGGTCGTCGAGGTGTCAAATTCGCCGGTAGTGCAGTCCGACTCGCTGGCCGCTTCGATGACAGAGCGGCTCGACGTTGACCGCGAGTTGTACGACGCGCTGGTGCTAGGAACACGTGATTATTGCTTCAAGAACGGCTTCAGCGATGTGGTGATCGGACTGTCGGGCGGTATCGACTCTTCGATTATCGCTGCGATCGCAGTCGATGCTCTCGGAGCCGAACATGTCCACGGCGTATCGATGCCGTCGAGGTACTCGTCGGACCATTCGAAGTCGGACGCGCAGCAGCTCGCGGACGCACTTGAGATCGAGTTCCGCATGATCTCGATCGAGCCTGCGTTCAGCGCTTACCTCGACATGTTGGAGCCTTCGTTCGAGGATCGCCAACCGGTGCTCACCTACGAGAACATCCAATCTCGGTGTCGAGGTCAGCTGTTGATGGCGTTGTCGAACGAGTTCGGGTGGATGGTGCTCACGACGGGCAACAAGAGCGAGGTGGCCGTCGGCTACTTCACGATCTATGGCGACTCGGTCGGTGGGTACGCGGCGATCAAGGATGTGCTCAAGACCCGGGTGTACGACCTGTGTCGCTACGTGAACCGCCGCGAGGGGCGCGAGATAATTCCCGAGAATGTGATCACGAAGCCGCCGTCGGCCGAACTCCGACCCGATCAGCGCGACGACGACAGCCTCCCGCCATACGACGTGCTTGATCCCATTCTCGAGTTGTACATCGAGGACGACCGAACTGCCGGTGAGATCGTTGAACTCGGGCACGATGAGGAAATGGTCCGGCGTGTGACTCGTCTCGTCGATATTGCCGAATACAAGCGACGTCAGTGTCCCCCTGGTGTTCGTGTCAGCCGGAAGGCGTTCGGCAAGGACCGTCGAATGCCGATTACTAGCCACTACCGCGGCTAATCGGGGATCAGACGAATCGCGTGGCGTGGTCGATCATGTCGTCTGCTTCGCCGGCGTCATACCCCCGTTAAGAATGGCCGGTGCACCTCGGTTCGCATCGGATAGGGCCGAGTCAGCGGTGATGAGGTGGCATTCGGAGTTGTTGGGGGGAGTGAATCTGGAGGCAGTCGACGATGTTGCGCTCGGTCGTGGACTGCACCGTGAGCGAAACTGCGGTCATGTCGACGAACCCACCGATCGCGTTCGATGACGAGCTCCGGGGTCTCATTACCAATCGGCTCGCGATGCACGACCGTCTTGAACTGCCCCTTGAAGGTCGACGCCACGCTGCGGTGACGATCATGGTCACCGATTCGGCGATTGGTGCTGATGCCGACGACCTGTATGAGTTCTCCGACAAGGAGATGGGGGTCATCCCTGGCGATACCGGTGGACTTGACGGTCGGATGACCGGTGTGTCGGGCGGAGCATCGTTCGTGCTGTGTCGGCGAAGTGCGGGCCTCAACACGCATGCCTCGCAGTGGGCGTTGCCCGGCGGACGGCTGGACGCCGGTGAAACTGTAGTCGATGCGGCCTTGCGTGAGACGTGGGAGGAGGTCGGTGTGCAGCTAGAGCCGTCGGCCGTGCTCGGTGTACTCGACGACTACGCGACTCGCTCGGGGTACGTGATGACACCGGTGGTGGTGTGGGGCGGAGCAAACGTCGAGCTCGAACCGAACCCTGACGAGGTGCTTGCGGCATATCGGATCGGGCTCCACGAGCTGACCCGGCCGGACTCGCCTCGATTCGTTGACATCCCGGAGAGCGACCGTCCGGTGGTGCAGGTGCCGCTCGGCGGAGACTTGATTCACGCACCGACCGGTGCAGTGATCGTTAACTTTCGTTGGTTATGTGTCGACGGCCGAACTTCGTCGGACTCCCGCGTGGTGGACTTCGAGCAGCCCGTCTTCGCCTGGGGGTAGCGCCCCGGTCGACTATTGGAGTGGGATCAAGTACCGGAGTGGCCGAATCCGCCGCCGCGATCGGCTCCATCGAGGTCGGCGGTGACTTGCCACTCGACGGTCTCGACTGCCTGGATCACAAGTTGCGCAACACGGTGGCCACGTTTGATGGCGTAATCGGTCGCGGGATCAGTGTTGATCAGGATGACCTTCACCTCGCCCCGGTATGCAGCGTCGATCAGGCCGGGGGCATTGACCACGCTGATGCCATGTTTGAGGGCCATGCCACTGCGGGGAAGTACGAATCCGCCGTAGCCCGCCGGAATCGCGATAGAGATGCCGGTCGGTACGAGCCCGCGGCCACCCGCTGCTGTCAGAGTGACGTCCTCACGTGCGTAGAGGTCAAGGCCGGCGTCACCCTCGTGGGCGTAAGCGGGAAGTGGGAGCTTCGGGTCGAGTTGGACGATCGGGATCTGCAGACTCACGACAAGGACGATACTCCCACCTCGATGCGCCGGTGCCTGCGTCGCTAGCCCTGCCTCTTTTTTGAAACGTGAAGCATTGAGTCGCGCAGGCTATGACGGATGTTGACGCTGATCGTCGCGACCCGCCGGGATTTGATGAGGTGAGGCGGGCGTAGACTGTGGGGCGTGCGATTGATTTGTCGGGGGCGGCCGTGACTGCCCCGAACCGTCCGCCGTCGGTGGACACCCTCGCCCGGTCTCTAAGGTCGTCCGGGCTGCCGCACCCGATCTGCGTCGACATTGCCCGTGAAGCGATTGAAGCCGGCGACGTCGAGAATGCTTCGGCACGCGCCGATACATTTCGACGGACGTTGCTGACCGATGTGGTCAACGCAACTGGGGTTCTGCTCCATACGAATCTCGGTCGTGCACCGCTCGGTCACCACCAGCCAGCACAGGCACAAACGGTCGAGTTCGACTTGTCAACAGGTGAGCGTGGCTCGCGCCAGACCGCAGTCGGTCAGCTTTTCGCCCGTCTCACCGGGGCCGAGGACGCAATGATTGTCAACAACAACGCTGCTGCCGTCCTGCTTGTGCTTGCCGCACTCGCTGAGGGCCGTGACGTGCCGGTGAGCCGCGGCGAAAGCGTCGAGATCGGCGGGTCGTTCCGCGTCCCCGAAGTGATGGAGCAGTCGGGCTGCCGCCTTGTCGACGTCGGCACTACGAATCGAACGCGCCTGTCCGATTACGAGCGAGCGATCGCTCGTCCCGGGATCGATGTGGCCATGGTGATGAAGGTGCACCCGAGCAACTACCGCGTCGATGGCTTCATCGAGGAGACTTCGATTGCGGAGCTCTCTACGCTCAATGTGCCGCTAATGGCCGACATAGGCAGCGGTCTGCTGGATGCCAAGGTGCCTTGGCTGAAGGGAGCACCACCTACTTGGTTAGCGGATGAACCGGCTGCCGTGCAGGCGATCTCCGATGGTGCTGGCATCATCACGTTCTCCGGCGACAAGCTGCTCGGCGGACCACAGTCTGGGATCATCGCCGGTCGAGCCGACCTCGTGGAGCAGTGCAAACGCCACCCGCTTGCGCGAGCTCTGCGGCCTGGTGGACTGGTTCTGCGATCGCTTCAGGACACGGCACTCACGTATCTTGACAAGCGCGCGGCTGTCGACATCGCGTTCTGGAAGATGGTAGACCGCTCGCTCGACGAGCTTGATGCTGCAGCCGAACGGATTCGTTTCGCCGTCATCCACGACCATGACATCGATCCGGCGTTGCTGATGATCGAGCCGTCCGAGGCGCTGCCCGGCGCCGGCTCTGCCCCTGGGATCACCATGGCGTCGCGGGCGCTCGTGGTCGATGGGGATCATCTGGCGGCGTTGCGATCTGCTCCGACACCGGTGATCGCGCGAACCCGGGACGGTCGGACCTCTCTCGATCTCCGTGCGATCGATCCCGGCCACGAAACGGTGGTAGTAGCAGCGCTCGGCGCTGCCCTGGCTGTCTCATGACGGTTGTAGCAACTGCAGGGCACGTCGATCACGGCAAGTCGTCGCTGGTGCTTGCGCTCACCGGCACCGACCCGGATCGATTCGAGGAGGAGAAGCGGCGTGGCCTCACGATCGATCTCGGATTTGCCCACACCGTGCTTCCGTCAGGCCTCCAACTGAGCTTTATCGACGTCCCAGGACACGTGAAGTTCCTCCGCAATATGCTCGCAGGCGTCGGGGGTGTGAACGCGTGTGTCTTCGTCGTTGCTGCTACTGAGGGTTGGAAGCCACAGTCCGAGGAACATCTGCGGATTCTCGAATTGCTCGGAGTGCGGTTTGGACTAGTGGCATTAACGAAGGTCGACCTCGTCGACGACGACTTACTCGAGTTGGCTAAAATGGACATCGCCGATCACGTTGCAGGCACGTTCCTCGACGGGGCTCCGGTAGTGCCGGTGGCGGCGACCTTGGGTGTCGGAATCGAGGAGATGCGTCGCGAGATCGACGCGCTGATCGAGCGCAGCGACGGGGCAGCAGATCGCGCTCGGCCGCGACTCTGGATCGACCGAGTGTTCGCTGCGAAGGGAAGCGGCACGGTTGTGACCGGCACGCTCGTCGGCGGTGTTTTGTCGGCCGACGACAACGTCCATGTTGCTCCGAGTGGCCGGGCCGCGCGCATCCGGTCGATCCAGACGGCGGGTATCGGCGTTGAGCGGATCGGACCGGGCAACCGCGTGGCACTCAATCTCGGCGGGGTCGATCACCATGAGCTGTTGCGGGGTGATGCGGTCATTGAACCCGAACGGTGGTACCTCACCGATCGCATCGACGCGTCGCTCGACGTGCTCGCCTCGCTCGACCATGAGGTGTCGAGGCGCGGGGCATACGTCGCCTACGTCGGCGCAGGTGAGCACTCTGTAAAGATGCGCGTGCTCGGAACCGAGGCGCTCGCGCCCGGAACGACCGGTGCAATCCGACTGTTCCTCCCTGTAGCGCTTCCGTTGTTGCCTGGAGATCGGTTCATCCTGCGCGAGTCGGGTCGTGAGGAGACCGTAGGGGGCGGCGAGGTTCTCGACATTGCGCCCGTGCTACGTGCATCGCAGGCGGCGCCTGATCGCTCACTCGATCGTGTCGTGCGCGAGCGCGGATGGGTACGCGTTGACGACCTCGAACGGCTGACCGGCGAGGTCGTGCCAGCAACGTTGGGTGACTGGGTCACCACCCCAGAGGCTCTCGCAGCAACTGTCGAGGCGGTCGTTTTGCGCGTGGCGGCAGCCGGCGTTGTTGGGGTCGACCTTGCCGTATTTGATGAGCGCGAGCGCGCTGCGATCGAGTCGAGCGATGATGTCGTCGTCGAGACCGGCCTAGTGCTCCCTGCGGACGCTGTGGATCCGTATGTTGACCACCCGTTCCTCGACGAGCTGCTCGCCGGCGGATTCGCCCCGTCGGCGCCGGACGGTGTCGACCGAAATGACATTCGGGAGTTGGCGCGCCGAGGTCACATCGTTCAGCGGGACGGCGTGGTATTCCACGCCGCAACGATCGACGCTGCGGCTCGAATCGCCGCAGACCTGTTGGCATTGACGCCGGAGGGCTTCACCGTCGCTGGGTTCCGGGACGCCACCGGAGCGAGCCGTAAGTTCGTGCTCCCGCTGGTGTCTGAGCTCGACAGCCGCGGGGTCACCCGTCGACGCAATGACGTGCGTATCGCCGGGCCACGGCTACCCGTCGACTGACGAACGGGCGGCGGAGCCGAGATTGGTCAGTTCGCCGCTTGCCTTTGATGTCGGAGTGAACGGCGTCTGCAGGAATGAGGTTGTCAGGAATGGTGATGGTCATCGTCGCCGTTGTCGGCAGTGCCGTTATCAGGCGCCGCCTCATCAGCGGCCTCGGCTGTGGTCCCGCGTCGTTCCCGGTAGTCGCGAGCGGCGCCTTCGAGCGGTTCGACCTCAAGCGTGATGCCGTCGATTGCTGCGACTCGGATGGCGTCGCCCGCCATGACGGGTGTGGCCCGGTTGGTGAGCGCACGCCATCGTCCGCTGCCCACCTCCACCACACCCTCAGGGTCGACATCGGAAATGACCACGCCTTCTTCGCCGATCATCCACTCGCGGCCGATCGTCGGCGTGGCGAAACGGGTGCGGACCATGTTCGGCATCCCCACGATGAAGGTCAACGTGATGCCGCCAATGCCGGTAAGGAGTGCAATCCATGACGGCCGCAGTGACGTGCCCGGCAGACTTTCGAAGAGAAACAGGCTTGCGATGATGATTCCGGCAATGCCGACACCGGTCCAGAATCTGGGAATCCCCACTTGGACGTCGACGGCAAAGGCCAGCATCGTCAGGAGAATTAGCGCAACCGCCCAGCCGCGTGTGGGTAGAACGGCGAGTCCGGTGCAGGCGAGGATCACGCACACCGCGCCGACTACCGCAGCCACACCGATGCCGGCGGTGAAGAACTCGAACACGATTAGCGCGAGTCCGGTCAGCAGCAGCAGGTAGGCGACTGGTGGGCTAGCGACCGTGTGGAACAGTTGGTCGACAAGTGAGAGCTTGGCGAAACGAACGGTCGATGTGGTGTCGCGACGGACCTGGCCGCTGTCGGTGATGACTTCTTCCGTGGTTTCCAGTGTCAGCCCGTCGATTTTGCGGCCGTCGAGGACCTCGACCATGCTTGTGATCGTCGGAACACCGACGTCTTGGATCTCCGTGAAAACGGCAAGGGCGCGGGCCTCATTCAACCCGAGTGAACCGTTGCGGAGGGCATTTTGGGCCGCGCCCTCGAAGCCGACCTGGCCGGACGAGGTAGACAGCGGTTGGCCGACGTAGCCGACGCGAGCGCCCGGAGCCATCCCGGAGATGTCGGCAACCGTGAGCATCTGCGCAGCGGGTCCGTAGAAGCGTGCACCGTTCGGACCGACCCAGATCGCAATGGGGACAGCAGCGTTCTGAACCTTGTCGAGTAGCTCCTCGAGCGCGTCATCGTCGACGACGGTGCCCCGTGAGTTCACCTGCAGGATCAGTGCCTGGGAGCCCTCACCCTCAGCACGATCGACCGCGCTGTGGATCGAATCGGCGAGAATCGGATCGATCAGCCCGCTGACCTGGAGCACGTCGACGCGCCCTATCTCTTCGTTGGTCGCGTCCGTTTCTACGTCCGACTGGGCCGACGATGGTGTGCCGAGCAACATGAGCCCGGCAAAGGTGACGAACAAGCCGATCGCTAGTCTGCGCAAGAGTGCCTCCGGTATGCGAGAACCCTTTGCGGTCGTTGACCGCCGCGAACGTCGTAGTGGTCGCCGGGAAGGGTGGGGTGGGGAAGACAACGGTAACGGCAGTCATCGCCCGTGCGGCGGCCCGATCCGGGAACCGTGTGCTCGTGATCGAACTGGACGGCAAACCGGCACTCGACAAGTTGCTTCCCGATCACGATGGTGAGGAGCTCGCTGTAGTCCACCTGTCGGCGCCCGATGCGCTCGAGGAGTACCTCAACGACCACGGATTTCGCCGCATCGCCAAGCGTCTGAATCGGACCGGTGTAATCGACATGGTTGGGACGGCTGCTCCGGGCATCGACGATGTGGTCGTGCTCGGCAAGGTCAAGCACTACGAGAAGTCAACTGAGTACGACCTCATCGTGGTCGACGGGCCGGCGGCGGGACACGCCGTCACGTTCCTGATGTCGGCGACCGGTCTCGCCGATGCGGTGCGCGGCGGCCCCGTCCGTTCCCAGGCCGATGACGTCCTTGAGTTGCTGGCGGAGCCCGAGCGGTGCATGACCGTACTCGTGACACTGCCCGAGACAACGCCGGTGAACGAGACGATCGAGACCGCGTATGCGCTTGAAGACGACGTCGGGATCCGGCTCGGCCCGGTTGTCGTCAACGGCGTCGACCAGGGAACCGAGCTTCCCAAGGTGGGTGAGGTCGAGACGGCGCTGCAGGCCGCTGACCTCGGCGATGCGGTCACCGACATGCTTCGTGATGCGGCGGCGTTCCGTCGATCGCGGCGGTCGATGGAGCGCAAGGCGATTGATCGATTGGCGGTTGGTTTGCCGCTCGATCAGGTCCAGATTCGAGCGCTGCCGGTCGCCGGACTCGATGCTGACGACATTGACGCGTTGGCCGACGAATTGCTCGTGAAGTCGGGATCATGACGGCCGACGGGCCTGTCGCGGTCGGTTCGATGCGCGATGTTGTTCAGCAATCGGACGTGATCGTGTGCTGCGGATCGGGCGGAGTCGGCAAGACGACGACTGCAGCGATCATCGGTATGGACGCAGCTCGATTGGGTCGCAGCGTGGTGGTGGTCACAATCGACCCTGCGAAGCGTCTCGCCGACGCGTTGGGTCTGTCGATGGGCCTGTCGTCGGCACCGCAGCGCATCGGTGGCGTGGGCGTCGATATGGGTGCGGGCGGTGAGATGTGGGCGATGATGCTCGACACGGCGGCCACGTTCGACGGGCTGGTGCGAATCTACGCCGACGACGAGCAACAGATCGACCGGATCCTGTCGAATCGCTTCTACCGCAACATGGCGGGAGCGATGAGTGGCACACAAGAGTACATGGCAGCCGAGACGCTGCATGCCCTACACAACGACAACCGGTTCGACCTCGTCGTGGTCGACACGCCTCCGAGCCGTAATGCGCTCGATTTCCTCGACGCTCCCGGGGTTCTCTCAAGATTCCTCGACCACCGCGTTTTTAAGTTGGCGATGTTGCCGACCCGTAGCGGCCTCAAGGTGTTTGGTTCCGCCGCACAGCCATTCTTCAAGGCGATCGGCAGGGTGGTGGGATCCGACGTGCTCGCCGATTCGATGGCGTTCTTCCAGGCGTTTTCCGGCATGGAAACTGGCTTTCGCGAGCGCGCCGATGATGTTGTTGCATTGCTGCGCGCCGAGCGCACGAATTTTGTCGTGGTTGCATCTCCTCGGCATGACACGATCACCGAAGCGGTATGGCTTGCCCAACAACTTGGCGATCAGGGAGTTGGAGTTGCCGCAGCGATCATTAACCGGGTGCAGCCGTCGTTCGGGGTGATTGATGTGCCTACCGGCGTCGAGGTGCCGGGGGCTAGTCGTGATGTTGTGTCGGCGTTATGGAAGAACCTCGGTGAACTCCAGCAGATCCGTAGAGCGGAGCTGGAGGCACTCGAACCACTCGTCGCACTAATAGAGCCGGCACCGATCGCGCTACTTCCGCTACTCGACGGCGATATTCATGACCTCGACAGCCTTGATCAGGTCGCTCAGCATCTCTTCCTTGAGCGCAACCGCTGTTGATTTGGCTGAACTCAGGACCGGTTGACGGGTCAGCACCGTCCTCAGGTTGCGGCGCCGGGTAGGTTTTCGACGTGCACATTCTGCTTGCCACCGATGCCGACTGGATCGCCGATGAGGTCACCAACGCGCTCGGCGGTTCCGACGACACCTTTACGGTTTGTCGCGAAGGCCGCATTGTCAGCGAGCAGATTGAGGAACAGAGGCCCGATCTAGCGATCTTCGACCTACAGATCGGCTCGATGGGTGGCATGGCGGTGACGATGTCGCTACGTCTCGACGAATCCGCGGGCAACGCTCGGCATGTCCCAGTGTTGATGCTGCTTGACCGTGTCGCCGACGTCCACCTGGCACGTCGTTGTAACGCGGAGGGATGGCTGATCAAGCCGCTTGATTCACTTCGTCTCAAGCGGGCGGCCAAAGCGCTCCTTGCCGGGGGCAGCTACACCGAAGGCGTACCCGTCGATGCGGTACCAGTCGACTCAATGATTGAGCTTGGCGAGCTTGATCAGGACACGGAATCGTCCGAGGAAGAACCCGTCGACGCCGGATAGGGTCGGGGTGCTACGGGGTGTAGCGCAGCTTGGTAGCGCGCCACGTTCGGGACGTGGAGGCCGGGAGTTCAAATCTCCCCACCCCGACCAAGAAAGCCCTTGTCAGAATCGTCTGGCTGGGGCTCTTTCTTGTCTGTGACGAGGCAACTCGTCCGCCGCAGAAGGGCGGCCGCAGCCGTTTGGAGCCGAGGCAACTCTCGCGCCGGCGTGCGTACACAAAGCTCGCATTCGTTCCATGTCTGCACTATGCAACAGTGTCCCGTGTTACCTCCCGGTCGGCGAAGTCAACGAACGCGTGTTCTGAGTTGTCGGGAGATGGTTACCGTTGGCGTCGGAGACGCGGCGGGTGCAACCCTGACCGAGGCTATTCGATCGTGACGAGCCAACTCGTACTTGACAGCCCGATCCTATTCGGCGAGCCGACTGGGAACACGACCTCACGGATCTCTGACCCGTTGACCTTTGCGTAGTGGATCGATCCAATTGATCCGTGAGTCCTGCCCTTGATGGATGCGAGAAATCCACGGTTGCGTACTTCTTGAAGTCAGGTTCACAGAACTGCCGTCGCGAATGTTGTGAGGTGTCGGATCTACGCTGCGGTGATGGATTTCGCCGAGCTGCAGGACGTGATCAACCGGACGTATGGCGACCGAGACCGCAAGCGGGGCACGGCGCCGACCGTTGCGTGGTTGTGCGAGGAAGTCGGCGAGCTCGCGCAGGCGGTTCGTAAAGGGTCGCAGGCGCAGAAGGTGCACGAGTTCGGTGACGTCGTGGCCTGGGTGGCAACGCTTGCCAATCAGGTCGGCGTTGATCTCAATGAGGCTGCGGCGAGGTTCGCCAAAGGATGCCCCAAATGTCACGCCTTGCCCTGCACCTGCATCGAACCGACCCAGTAGGACCCCCGTTGGTACTGGCGAGATTTCGCAACACCGTTATCGGGCGCTCTGGACCAACTCAGCGATCTGTAGGGCGTTGAGGGCAGCACCTTTGCGGAGGTTGTCGTTGCTGAGAAACAGCGCAAGTCCACGGCCCTCTGGAGCGCCTTCGTCGGAGCGGATCCGCCCGACGTAGGTCGGATCCTGGCCAGAGGCTTGCAGCGGAGTCGGGATATCGCTCAGTGCGACGCCAGGTGCAGTGGTGAGGAGCTGCGTGGCATGCTCAACCGAGAGCGGTTCGGCGAACTCGGCGTTGATCGCGAGTGAGTGGCCGGTGAACACTGGCACCCGAACGCACAGCCCTGAGACGAGCAGCCCTGGGATGTTCAGGATCTTGCGGCTCTCGTTGCGGAGTTTTTGCTCCTCGTCGGTCTCAAACCGGCCATCGTCCACGATCGCGCCACAGATCGGCACGGCATTGAAGGCGATTGGGCGGGCGAACTTGTGCGGTTCGCCGAAGTCAAGCGCCGAGCCGTCGTGCGTGAGCTGGTCGGCCTGGTCAATCACTTTGCGCGCCTGTCCATGCAGCTCCTCAACACCGGCAAGTCCGGCGCCGGATGTGGCCTGATAAGTCGAGGTGATGATCCGAACGAGGCCCGCCGCATCGTGCAGCGGTTTCAGCACCGGCATCGCTGCCATGGTGGTGCAGTTTGGATTGGCGATAATCCCCTTCGGCGGGTTTGCGACGAGGTGTCCGTTGACTTCGGCGACGACCAGAGGAACATCGGGGTCCATCCGGAACGCCGAAGAGTTGTCGATTACGATCGCGCCCGCATTGGCGAACTTCGCGGCGTAAGCCCGTGATGACGTCGCACCGGCGGAAAAGAGCGCAATGTCGATGCCGGACGGGTCGGCGGTTTCGGCATCCTCCACCGTGATCTGTTCGTCACCCCACGGCAGAGTTGTGCCGGCCGACCGGGTGGAGGCGAAGTAGCGCATCGTGGCGACCGGGAAGTTGCGGTCGGCGAGGAGTCGGCGCATCACGCCGCCGACTTGCCCGGTCGCGCCGACGACCCCAACACGGAGACCGCCCAAAGTTGAGTTGGATACGTTCGACATGCCGAAAAGCCTACGCGACATGGACCGTTGCACCCCCTGCGAAATCGTGCCTGATTACGAAAGACCCGGCGGCTGTTGGGTCAACCCAATAGAAGCTGGCACACTCGGGGTCGTGAGTCGCCGCGTTCAGTTCGTTCCCTGGAGGACCGCTGGTCGCGTTACTGAACAGCAAAGATCCGTTGACGAGGTGGTGCAGGAGACCGGCTGGGTGTTCAACAACGAGACCGGGAGCAGTCTCACGCTTGAACAGTTCGTGCTCACCGGCGACGAAGAGGTGTCATCGTACCTCACCGTGTTTGGGCTACAGGGTCCCATGAACGAAGACAAGATCTTTATCGAGATTGGTTGCGGTATCGGTCGCATGACGTGTGCGCTCACACGCGAATTTGGCCGTGTCATCGCATGCGACCTTGACGCCGGATTCCTCCAACGCTGCCATGAGACCGTTGGTCGGTTTGGCAAGCCCGACCGGTTGAAGACCGTTCACGTCGCAGACGGAAAGTCACTCAACCTGCCGCCTGACTCGGCGGACGTCGCATTCAGCTACATCACGTTCCAGCATTGCGACGCTGATGATGCCCTCAGTCTGAGCTCTGAGGCCGTACGAGTCGTGAAGCCCGGCGGCAAAGTTGCGTTGAATTATCGGAGCCGCAGTCAGTACGACGTCGTGCTATTACCGCTCGGTGGATTGGTTCGGCTGTTGTTCCGCGTGCCGGGCCTCGGCGGTTGGCTGTCGGGCAAGCGCGTGTTCGCCCGGCTTGGCTGGCAGGCGAACCGGCTCGAGCCCGACGAAGTTATCGGTCCCCTCGCACCGCTGCTTCGCGACGTGGAGGTGTGGCGCAATCCGAAGAGCCGAACGTCCGGTTACAAGGCAGCGATTAAGGAATTCGACGGCATCAACAAACATCATTACTGGATCATCGCGACCGCCCGCTGAGCGGAACCCGGCGCCACCATCCGGTCTCAGGCACCGGATAGGGAGCACCGAACTACGAGTCGAGGCAAGTTATCAGTCAGAGCCTGAGTCGGCATCGAGTTCGGCCACGTACTGCTCGAGCTTGGCAAGGGCAGGCTCGGCGTAGTCGAGGGCGCCCAACATCACTTCAACCAATTCATCGCTCGGCGGCTTACTCGAGCTGAATCCATCGAGGCGAGCGGCCGCGAGCCAGGCCGTGAGCGCGGGGTCAGCATTCCAGTGGGCCGAGTTGAGCGAGTTGCTGTATGACGTGCGGATCCAGTCGGTCGCAGCATTGGGGTGTGGGATCACGCCACACAAGGTGTTCTGGCAGTCGGCGTCGCCGTAGGCAGCCTCGACGTGAGCGATGAAGGCAGCACTGAAGACCTGCTGACAGGAGCGAACGGTCTGCAGTGTCAGGCAGTTCCCGTCGAAAACGGGGACGGTCGGTCGCCGCCTCAACCCGTCGGCGGTGCAGTCGACGTGGAACGAGTTCGGTGTGGTGGGGATTACCCCCTCGTCGAGGACCATCTCGTCGAGACCGATTCCCCGGACGCGTCCGAGGCGGACGATGTGATTGATCCGCCGGAGCTGGTTCCGCTCATCGGTCGTGATCGTGGAGCACCGGTACATCGTGGGCTCGACATCATCGTCGAGTCGGAGGAGGATTCCGGCGCGTTCGAGTCTCTCGAAGAGATCAGGGATCGATGTCGACTCCGCAACGCACCGAAACTGGTCGATGAACGTCGTCGCCGTCGTCTCGAAGAACTGGCCGGGCTGGATCCGCGCCCGATCAAGGAACCATGAGTCGCGTGGCGCGATCCAGGTGATGTCGTCGGAGTCGACACCGTTACGCAGCAGGAAAAGACATGCGTCGGCGCCCGTCTTGCCTGCACCGATCACGGTGTAGTGGTCCGCTGGCTCGGTCAGTGATGCGAGATCGTTGACCGGACCGTGGCGCACGCCGCCGGCAAGTTCGTAAGCAGGTGGACGCTGAGCCGGGACGGTCACGTTCATGTACGTGGCGTCGACAAGCTTGCGGCGTACGAGGACTTCGGTCGTCTCCCCACTTACTGTCGATGTGAAGGAGACCACTTGGCCACCGGGATGCTCCGACTGGGCGCTGTCGGCGGCGATACTCGCTGGGTCGAACTCGTGCATCGGGAAATAGGTCACCCGTCCGCTCGGGATGAATTGCTGATGCATCACCTGGTCGAAGTACGCAACAACTTCTGCACCTGAAGCGAGTTCGTAGAGGCCGGCGTTCCAGCCATCGGTGTCGATCCGATCGCTCCCGAGTGGGCGAGAGTTGACGCCGTAGAACGCCGAGGGCTGGTGCAGGCGAACGAACGGGTAGGCGACGTTCCAGTGGCCGCCCGGTCGATTTGCGCGGTCGACGAGCGTCACCGTCGCGTCGGTTTCGTCGAGGATGACGTCGGTGAAGGCCATTCCCATCGCCCCGGCGCCGATGACGAGGTAGTCAGTTTCTTTCATCCTGCAACCGTATTCGAGATCGCCCCGTTCGTTTGCCCGTTGTCAGCTTCGGAACGACCGGGCGCTCTACCCGGGTGTGAAGGCTCGTGGGCTAAAGCCTCCATCCACCGTTCATGGGGTTAGTTGGTGGCCGCCACCCTGACAAGCGCATGGCCGACCCCCGGCGCTGACCCCCAAAGACACCTTTGTATGCAGTTGGGACTGACCTTAAAAGGTACGTCTGGTTGGTTCTGGGTGTCTATGGCGTTGGCGAGCTTGATCCCGCAGTAGAGCACACCTTTGAGCAATGGCGACCGCGTCCGACGTCGTCCAAGATCAAGGCTGTTTCGAGATAACTATTTGCAGCGTGCCGGACTGCTTGTGGTCGTGATCCGGGGAGCGCCCCAACCGGAACCCCAAACGGCCAGAAGTCCGACCCGAGTCGTCGAACGGGCTTGATGCACTCCAGACTCTGCCCACGATGACAAGACTCACCAAGACCCATACCAGCACCGTCACTGAGGACCAGATCGATCATCTGGGTCATATGAATGTGCGCTTCTACGCGGTTAACGCTCGAGCGGGCACCAATGCGCTCCTCACCGATCTCGACTGGGAGGATCCTGCTGAAGCCGATGTGTTCGACATGTACACCCGCCACCATCGCGAGCAACTGCTCGGCACCGAACTCGAAGTACGCAGTGGAGTCCTCGATGTCGATGCCAACTCACTGCAGATTTATCACGAGCTCGCCAACGCGTCGAGCGGTGAGCTCGCCGCTACTTTCGTGCATCGAGTTCGCGATACCGGCGAGGTATCGCTTGATGACCTCGACATGGTCGACTTGCCAGTGCACGGTAGGCCTCGCAGCATTGATCTCGATGCAACACTCTCATCACCGGCACTCTTGACGGTTCAGCAACTCGACCTCGCGGTCCGGACGCCGCGCACGCTCGATCGCAACGACTTGGGCGGAACCGACACCGTTGCGTCGCATATGGTTCCGATGCTCATCTGGGGCGGCACACCACCGGACGGAGCCGAACACACACTTATCCACACCGGGCCAAACGGCGAGACGCTTGGATGGGCGACGATGGAAACCCGCGTTGGTATCGTGCGCCTGCCCGAACTTGGCGCCAAAATCCAGTCGTTCGGTGCCGTTACCGCCGTGTCCGCCAAAACCACTCAGATGTCGATGTGGGCGTACAACCTCGACACCGGGGACCTGCTCGTGTCATTTGAGGTCGTCAGCGTGCTGTTCGACGTTGAGGCGCGCCGGGCGATATCGATCCCCGCCGACCTGCGCTCTGGGCACGCTGCCCGCATGCATCCCGAGCTTGCTGCTCGATCAGCAGTGAGCGACGTTCTGTCTTGATTGTGCTCCCTTTTTGATCTGTTTGATGCTCTGATGATCATGACTTACGCGTTCGATGTCCAAGTTTTGGAGTGGTCATCGAAGACGGTGAGGTTCGTCGTTAGCCTTCTCGACGATGAGGCTGACGAGATTGAGGCGTGTTTCGACCGATGCGCCGGGTGGTGAGTCGCGCAGGCTGGGGTGAGCCCCACTCGAACTCGTTGATGTGGGGGACGGACCCGCGCAGTGCGGCGAATGTGGCATGTCTTGTTGGCCTCAGCTAGCTGAGAAATGAATCCGAAGAGCGCCGAGTGGTGCCGCCTTCGTTTGGTCAGGGGTATCGGCGCAACTGGGCCCAACGTTTGAACGGCTCGGTCAAATCTGCTGGTTGGTGAGGACTACGATTGTCAAATGGTGATTGAGTTCGAACCGCTGACCGCCGCTGTCGGTGCGACCGTCCACGGGGTCGACATGGCCAATGTGTCCGACATCGACATTGACGCGATCCGTAAGGGCTGGATGGATCACAAGGTCCTGTTCTTTCGTGACCAACCCATCACGATCGAGGAGCACATTGCGTTCGGTGCACGTTTCGGCGAACTGGAGGTCCACCCCTTCGCCAATAGTCGAGAGGGATATCCGGAGATTGTGCGCATTGAGTCGAACGCCGAGCGCCAGTACGCAGCCGACAACTGGCACAGCGACGTGACGTGGCGAAGAGAGCCGTCGCTCGGGTCCGTTCTCCGAGCCGTCGTGGTACCACCTGCCGGCGGTGACACATGCTTCGCCAATACCGCCAAGGCGTACGACAATCTCAGCGAGGAGTGGAAGAGGCGAATTGATGGCATGGTGGCGGTGCACGACTTCAGCTACGTCTTCGGCCGGGGTCTCACCCCGGAGAAGCTAAAAGAGCAGCAGGCCAAGTACCCGCCTGCGCATCACCCGGTGGTTCGAACGCATTCTGAGACTGGCGAGAAAAACATTTACACCAATCGTGGGTTCGTATCGCACATCGAGGGGATGAGCCGGGAGGAGTCGATGCTGATCGTCGGTCACCTCGAACGCGCCGTAATGGACCCGTCGGTCCAGTGCCGTTTCAAGTGGGACGCCAACTCGTTTGCGATGTGGGATAACCGTGCGGTCCAGCACTGCGCTACCAACGACTTCTGGCCTGAGACCCGCATCGTCGAACGTGTGACTATCGTTGGCGACAAGCCGTACTGAATCCGGTGTCAACAAAGGAGTCACACGAGCACCGTTCTGAGTTGTGATTTGATCGGAAGCCGATCCGGAGTTACCCACGACTTAGGAAATGCATCGGCTCATCTCAAATGATTTAGACGGTAGGCGATTGACAAGTTGGTGGGTCCGCTGGTTGACCGGGCACCGTAGGCCAAATCCCGGCCTCTCGTTTGGGGAGCAGGCAGGTCTCACCCTTTTGATCCGAAAATTTCCCATCTCTGTCAGCGTGGAGTGCCCGAATTATCTCCACGTCTACGTCAACGCTGTTTGAAGGAACGACGAGGGCGCCGAGCCCACCAACTCGGTTGCTCTAATTCACGAAGGCGCAGATGGGTGGCACATTTGCGACGATAGTGACGCGGTAGAGCCGGATTCAGTGGACGGAGAGTTCAAGCCGCTCGACGCCGCGCAGATTGATGCGACCGTTCCACTCTGCCTCGCTGACGATCTTCGCATCGGGAAAGCGGCGCAGAAAGCGACCGATCGCCACCTGGGCCTCGAGTCGGGCGAGCGACGAGCCCAGGCAGTAGTGCGACCCTGACCCGAACGATACGTGTTGCGCTGTGCCTGTGCGCTGGACATCGATTCGCTCGGCGTCGTCGCCCCACTTGGCCGGATCGCGATTCGCGGAAGCTAAACCGGTTAACACCACCGATCCCTTATCAATCGAATATCCATCAACGTTGATATCGGACGTCGTGATGCGACGCGAGAACTGAACGGGCGACACGAACCGCAGCAACTCATCCACCGCATTCACGTCGAGTGACGGGTTATCACGGAGGATCTTGGCCTGTTTAGGGTCCCGCAAAAGCTCGTAGATGCCAGTGCCGATCAGGTTAACGGTGGTCTCATGGCCGGCTACAAACAGCAGGCTGACTTGGTCGCGTAGCTCCCTCGCCGAGAGTCGGTCGCCATCTTCTTCGGCCTGGATGAGTGCAGTCAGGAGGTCATCAGCCGGGTTTGCTCGCTTCCATGCAATGACCTCGTCAAGGAGTGAGCTCATCTTCTCGTCAGCTTCAGCAGCGGCGAAGATCTCCTCGTCGGAGATGATCGGGTCAAGCGTTTTGACGATTGCCGACGACCACGCCGCGACTTGATCTTTGTCGGCCTCGGGCATGCCGAGCATCACGGAGATCACGTCGAAGGGCAGCGGAAAGGCAAGATCGTGAACGATCTCGGTGGTGCCGCGCTCGTCCATTGTGTTGAGTGCTTCGTCGACAAGTTCCTCGATAACGGGGCGAAGAGCAGCGATTGCGGCTGGCGTGAAGGCCTTGCTGACGAGCCGACGCAGACGCGTGTGGTCGGGTGCGTCTCGGCCAAGCATCGACGTCGACGGCTCGGCGTCCTCACCGAATCCGGCTCGGAATTGGGCCAGGCGATCTTCGTTGTGGTGCGTGATGTTTGCGTCTTCGACACTCTGGTTCGGATCACGAAGAAGCGCGCTTACGTCGTCGTAGCGAAACAAGAACCACTGCCCGAGCAGGGAGAAATGTACCGGTTCGTTGCGGCGCAACTCATCGAAGTGACCCCACGGGCTCTCGGCGTAGCCCTCTTCAAGAGGGTTGAAGAAGACCGGTTGGATGTCCGTCATAGCTCAACTGTAGACGCGTCCGATCGGTGGATTGGAACGCTGTTCCGCTCACTTCCGCTCGGGGAGTGGCGCGCTGTAGTCGCTCCCGGAGTCAAGCCCGAAAGCGGTGTGTAGCGACCGAGCTGCGCGTTCCATGTCGCCAGCAGGGATGATAATCGACACCCGGATTGTTGACGTCGAAATCATCTGGAGGTTGATGTCCTCGTCGGCGAGGACGCGGAACATCTTCGCGGCGATTCCCGGTGACGACTTCATGCCGGCTCCGACCAATGACACCTTTGCAATGTCGTCATCGTGGGTCACTTCCGTCGCACCGATCTCAAGGGCCACGCGCTGGACAATCGACTCCGCCTGAGCGAGGTCGGCCATCGGCATCGTGAAACTGATGTCGGTAGTGCCCTCAGTCGACGTGTTCTGCACAATCATGTCGACGTTGACGTTCGACTCGGCGAGCGGTTCGAACAGTGCGGCAGAGATGCCGGGGCGGTCGGGCACACCGAGCACGGTGACCTTGGCCTCGGTCATGTCGGTCACGACACCCGAGATAATCGGATCTTCCACTGAGGGCTCCTCGTTGCTAACCCACGTGCCTTGCTCCCAGGTGAAAGCGGAGCGGACGTGGAGGTGGACGTCATGGTTGCGGGCGAATTCGACCGAGCGCATTGCGAGGACCTTGGACCCAGCCCCTGCCATCTCGAGCATTTCGTCGAAGTGAACCCTAAGTAGCTTCCGCGCGCGCGGCACGATGCGCGGGTCGGCGGTGAATACGCCCGTCACGTCGGTGTAAATCTCGCAGGCATCGGCATCCATCGCTTGCGCAAGGGCGGACGCGGTGAGGTCTGATGCGCCGCGGCCCATCGTCGTGATCTCCCTGTCGGTGCTAACACCCTGGAATCCGGCGATGACAGCGACCTGGCCCGACGATAGAGCGTCACGTACTCGGTCACCCTTGACCTCGACGATCTTGGCCTTGCGGTGGGCAGTGTCGGTGATGATCCCGACTTGGCTGCCGGTGAAGCTGATCGCCTCTATGCCACGCTCGTGGAGTGCCATCGTGACGAGTGCTGCGGTCTGGCGCTCGCCGGTCGTGAGTAGCATGTCCATCTCGCGGCCCGACTGGTCCTTCGATACCGAGTCGGCGAGCGAGATCAGGTTGTCGGTCGCTTTGCCCATTGCGGACACGACGACGATGACGTCATCTCCGCGACGACGGGTGATCGCGACATTGTCGGCGACCGCCTTGATCCTGTCTGGATCGGCGACGGATGTGCCGCCGTACTTCTGAACGATCAGTGCCACGAGAACCGCAGGTTAGCGGCGGGTGTGATTGTCGGCGTCAGGTGCCCTTGACGACATGCTCGACAACGACGAACGACATTAGGTCGGCGCCCTGCGCAACTGGTTTGCGGGCCTGGTCACCGTCCGCGTTCGTATTGCCGTCGGACTGGCCTGTGCCGTGGCCCTTGGCGAAGTCCTGGCTGTCCATCCACGCCTGGAAATACTCCTCGCTCGCCCAGCGTGTGTACACGAAGTAGCGGTCCTCGCCCTCGGTCGGTCGGAGCAATTGGAAGTCCTCGAAACCGTCGAATGCCTCGACCATTTTCGCCCGTCCGGCGAAGCGGCTTTCGAGTTGAGGGCCCATGCCCTCGGGAATCGTGATGGCGTTGATTTTGACGACACTCATTCCACCATCATGCCAGCGAGTGCAGTCAAGCCATCATGCACATCGACGAATCGCGTGGTCAGCGGCGCTAGCCCGAAGCGGAGCACGTTGGGATCGCGCTTGTCGACGATGATCTTGCGGCGAGCGAGCTGCTGCTGCAGCGTAGTTGCGTCAGGATGGATGATCGAGATGTGTCCTCCGCTCGATTTCGGCGGGCGGGCGGTTGAGCACGTCAGCCCAAGGTAATCGGCGACATCGATTGCGTAGTTTCCGAGGGCACGTGCCTTCGCGGCGATGCTGGCGATCCCAGCTTCGGCACTGGCTGCGATGCCACATCGTGCAGCGGTGAGCCCGAGAATGCCGGGAGTACCGTTGAGCATCCGACCGATATCGGCCCGAGCCCTGAACGGGTTATCCATCTCGAATTGGTTTTGCTGACCGAACCATCCCCAGATCGGCTGAACGACCTGAGAGTGCAGTTCGCTCCGGACAAAGGTGAACGCCGGCGCGCCGGGCCCGCCGTTAAGGAATTTGTAGGTGCACCCGGTGGCCAGGTCGACGTCGGCGCCGGCCAGGTCGACTTCGACGACACCTGCAGCGTGTGACAGGTCCCAGACAGTGATGGAACCTGCAGTCCTAGCCCGTGCTGTCTCTACCGCAAGGTCATGCAGCTCCGCTGTTCGATAGTCCACCAGCGACCGCACGACGACGTCGACGCCGGCGAGTTCGTCGAGACCGTGGCGAACGGTGATGCCGGGTCGCAAGCGAGCGATCCCCTCAATAACGTAACGATCGGTCGGAAACTCGGTGTCGGCGATGGCGATCACTGCGCCTCCGGTCAGATCGAGGGCGACGTTCACCAGCTGGAACAAGCACACTGTCGTCGAGTCGTGGACGGCGATCTCACCCGGATGCGCGCCGAGGATCGGAGCCAATTCATCCCCAACGATGAGAGGCATGTCGAGCCAGCCGTGGTCCCACCAGGACATGATCAGGTCGCCGCCCCAGTGCTCCTCAACCACGGTGCGAAGTGCATCGGTTGTGCGTTTGGGTGCCCGACCAAGTGAGTTGCCGTCGAGATAGATGAGTTCAGGGTCAGGGAGCACGAACTCGTCCCGCCAACCGGCGAGCGGATCGTTGCGGTCGAGGATCTTGGCCCGAGTTCTCATGAGGCGAGCTCAATGAAGTCGGCGCGGCGGACATGCTCCTCGTTGGTGGACTTGGCGAGCTTGATCACGATGACGAGTTCGGTCCGGATCCAATTGGCGGTGTGCCCGACATGGTGTGCGGGGGTCTTCCAGTGGTCTTCCGGCTCGAGTATCCGCGTGAGCAACGCTTGTCGGCCGAGGTACGGCATTCCAACGGTGTCCGTTCCGATGATCGGCAACGCCTCAAGTGCATCGAACATAGTGGGGTGTTCCGTAGGGCAGCGGCGCTGGACGAGGTTAAAGCTGAGCCGCCCGTCCTTTCCGATCACGAGCATTTCACCGTCGAGAATCGTAGACGATGCGTTGAGCGAGCTCCTGATCGCTGCGACTTTGGGCCGTCGGTTGCTGCTGACGCGACCTGAAGTTGCCTTGAGTTGCGTGCTGGAGTGCTGACATGGCCCTGTGTGCGGTTCCCGTCCCACCTGATCTTGCATGTCCATCTGTCCTTGAGTGCCGGTAGCGACCCGAGCTTTGCCCTCGTCGGGGTAACGGGAAACGACAGACCCATGGGGCGTGCCCTACGACGGCACGCGGCTTGAGAGCACGCCGTCGGCTTCGAGCGCGTCGATCTGTTCGTCGTCGTAGTCGAGCAGGTCGGACAGGAGCCGTCGGTTGTCCTCGCCGCGGTATTTGGCGACGCCGCCCACGCCGACGTCGGGGCCATCGGAGAAGTGCCACGGCGAGTCCGGCACCGTGATGGTGCCGCCGGCCCGGTCGTCGATCTCGACCGTGGCGTGTCGCGCCTCGGCCCATTCGGTCTCGGCCAACTGACCGGGTTGGCGAACGCGACCAACGGCGAGGCCGTGCGCAGCGAAGATCCGTTCGAATTCGTCCGGGTCGGCCACGGTCGCCGCGAAGTCGACGATGATTCGCCGGAGCTCCTCGTAGTGCTCCAACCGTGCGGCGACGTCGGCGAAGCGCGAGTCGTCGGCCAGGTCGGTGCGATCCATGGCTGCGATGAAGAGGTCGAACGTGCCGCGTTCGGCTGGATGGCCGCTGACGATCAGCGACTCGCCGTTGGCGACCTGCATCACGATGTAGTCGCCGGGTCGGAACGACCGGATCCACTGCGGATCGGTGTCGCCGTCCCACAGCGCATCGTGGAGGTGCTCGTTCACGTACAGCATGGTTTCGGCCATCGACACGTCGATCAGCTGCCCCCGCCCGGTCCGTTCGCGTTGGAATAGAGCTGCAACGACAGCCGCACTGGTTTCCATGCCGGTGTAGACGTCGGCGTGGCTATGCGGGTCCTTCGTGAGTTCCCCGCTGCGCGCCGACCCCTGCGAGGCGATGAACCCTGACTCGGCCTCAACCACCGGTGCGTAGGCGCGACGCTTCACCCACGGCCCCGTCTGGCCGTATCCGGAGATCGAGGCGATGACCAGCCGTGGGTTGCGCTCGAGGAGTGATGCCGGCCCGAGACCGAGGCGGTCGAGCACGCCCGGTCGGTAGTTCTCGACGACCACGTCGACGTGGTTGCAGAGATCGCGGATGATCTCGGCCCCCGCCTCGGTGGCGAGATCGATGCTGAGGTTCGACTTGCCGACGTTCTGTTGGACGAAATAGCTCGCGAGCCCGTTGCGACGGGGCGCAGAGAATCGAGTGAGGTCACCCGCCGGTGGTTCGACTTTGATCACTTCGGCGCCGAGGTCGACGAGCATGCGGGTGGCGTGCGGGCCGGACAGGACCCGCGAGAAGTCGAGAACACGAACGCCAGCGAGCGGAGCAGAGATGGCCACGGCTCCATGGTGGCCCGTGTCCCCGCACGACGACGAAACGCACCAGACTCTGAGCATGGAAACTTCGCTCACCGGACAGGTTGCCCTCATCACCGGGGGTGGCTCGGGCATCGGACTCGCATGTGCTCGGCACCTCGCCGCCGATGGAGCCACCGTCGTCATCGCCGGACGCGATCTCGAACGCCTCGAACGGGCGGCGGACCAACTCCGCGCCGACGGCGCGAGTGTGCTGATCGAATGCTGCGATGTGACGAGCGAGTCGGAAGTGGCAGCGATGTGCGCCTCCACAGCTGACGCCGGAAGGTTCACCATGGCTGTCGTGAATGCCGGCTACGGGTCGGCAGCCCCGTTCCATCGCACGACGCTCGACGAGTGGAACGGGGTGATCGGGACGAACCTGACCGGAGCATTCTTGACGATGCGCGTTGCCGCGCCGTATCTCGTTGAAGCGGGAGGCGGTTCGATCGTCGCGATCTCATCGATCGCCGGAGTCGCCACTCACCGCTACATGACGCCGTACACGGTGTCGAAGGCCGGTCTCGAGATGCTCGTCAAGCAGGTCGCCGACGAACTCGGCTCTGTCGGGGTACGTGCGAACGCGGTGCGGCCGGGTCTGGTCCCGACCGAGGCGACCGAGGCGATGATGGCGGTCCCGGCGGTCGTCGATGACTATCTCGCCCAGATGCCGCTGGGTCGTGCGGGAACGACCGATGACATCGCACGTCTCGTTCGGTTTCTTGCCGGACCCGAGAGCTCGTGGATCACCGGCACCTGCATCAGCGCCGACGGCGGGCACCATCTTCGTCGCGGCCCCGATCTCGACGCCGTCATGCAGATGCTCCACGGCGACGACACCACCCTCTAGCGCCTCGACCTTCAATGTTGCCGGATGGCACATGCAGAACCGTTGGGCGCGGTTGCCGCGCCGTTCACTCGTACCAGTCGATGGTGGAGCGCATGGCCTGCTCGAAGTCCTCGAACGACATCGAAGCCTTCGCGCCGACGATCAGGTCCGCATCGTCTCCTACTACGGTCCGGAATGGCGCCTCGGGGTTGGTCGCCGCGAACGCGATGGCATCGGCCACCGTCTGGGGGTCGGAGGGTCCACCCGAGTCGAGACTCGTGAGCGCTTCGCGCAGTGACAGCGCTTTGGTCTCGAACGCTGACCCTTCCCATCCATCCGGCCGGACGATGTTGGACCCGAAGTCGGTGGTCGGGAACCGACCAGGCTCGATCACGTGGACACGGATTCCTGCCGATGAGGCCTCCCAATGCAGCGCTTCCGACATGGCCTCCAATGCGTGTTTCGATGCGGCATACGCACCACCGAACGGCGAAGTCGCCCGTCCGACCACGCTGCTGACGTTGACGACGACACCGTGGCCGCGCTCGCGCCATGCCGGCATCACCGATCTAATCAGGCGAAGCGGCCCGAGCACATTGGTGTCGAGTTGGCGGTGCATCAGTTCGTCGTCGATCATCTCGAGCGCACCCTGTACCTCGAAGCCGGCGTTGTTGACGAGCACGTCGATGTCGGCGGCGTCGGCGAGTGCAGAAGCGATCGAGTCCGGGTCGCACACGTCGAGCTGGCGAGTCTCGACGTCGAGCCCCTCGACTGCGATATCGGCGAGCAGGGTCGTACCCTTCTCGAGCGACCGCATAGTCGCAATGACGTCGTGCCCCTGGCGGGCGAGAGTGAGTGTCGCGAGCTTGCCGAATCCGCTGTTGCTGCCAGTGATGAGAATTCGCATTGCGATCGATCCGATCAGTTCGCAGTGGCTGCAAGGCCGATGTCGCCGAGCAGCGCGATGCGATCGGGGTTGTGGCCGTTGACCGGGAGGTCAACGGTGAGCCCGTCCAGGCCGGCGTCCATCACGGCCTGCAGTTGCTCGCCGACCGTGTCTGCGTCGCCGAACACCAGGATCGACTTAGCCATCTCGATGATCTCGTCGCTCCAGCCCTTGACCGCGGCGATTTCAGCCATGTCGGCTTCGGCTTCTTCCATCGTGGGCGCGACGACAACCATCTGGAGGCACGTGACGTCGATTTCCGAGCGGTCGCGACCGAGTCGATCGCAGTGTTCATCGAGAGCAGCGAGCTTGCGTGGGATGTCGGCTGCGCCGGCACCGACCAGGTTCGACTCGTCCGCGTACTGGGCGACCATCCGGAGGGTCTTCTTCTCGCCCGCGCCGCCGATCATGATCGGAATCTTCGACAGCGGGGCCGGCGAGTTGATGGCATCGCTCACCTGGTAATGCTTGCCGTCGAGGCTCGCCTTCTCGTTGCGCAACATCGGTCCGATGATCTGGAGTGCTTCCTCAAGCTTTTCGAATCGGTCGGTGAAGGTCCCGAACTCGTAGCCGAGGGAATTGTGCTCGAGTTCGAACCAGCCGGCTCCGATGCCGAGCGTGGCCCGGCCACCCGAGACATGGTCGAGCGCCGTGACGGCCTTGGCGAGCAGCGTAGGGTGACGGTAGGTGTTGCCGGTGACCAGTGCAGAAAGCCGAACCTTCTCGGTGTGCTGCGCCAGTGCGGACAGCATCGTGTAGCACTCGAACATCGGCTCCTCAGGCGCGCCGATCCCTGGGAGCTGGTAGAAGTGGTCCATAACGAAGACGCGGTCGAACCCGGCAGCCTCGGCTGCTCGGGCCTGTGCGACTACGTTCTTGAAGATGTCGGCGCCCTCGATGCCGGGGTAAGTGAAGTTCGGGATCTGGTAGCCGAGTCGAGTCATCTGGTGCTCCTGCACTTGTGTGGGTGGAATATCTGACACTTTGATTCCAAACTGTCAGCTCGGCGGAGACTGACACAATTGCCGAAATGTGTCAAGCTGGTTAGATGGCGGCAGACGAGGCGTCCGACGACTCCATCGTCCAACGTGGTGGCCCGCAACGCCGGGCCATTCACGTAGCGGCAATTGCGCAGATTTCCGAACGGGGATTCTCGGCAACGTCGATGGCCAACATCGCTGACGCAGCCGGCATGTCCCGCCCTGCGCTTTATCAGTACTTCCGGAACAAGGGCGACATCTTTTCGTCAGCTTTCGTAGCCCTCTTCAACGATCATGCCGACCGTGCGCTGCAGGCGCTGGACGATGATGGGACGAATGCTCAACGCCTGGACGGCTTTCTTCAGCGGTTCGAGGGGGACCTGTGGGAGCAGATGGCGGCCTCCGAGCACTCCGAAGAGATCATGAGCGCCAAGACCGCCGACACTGCCGAGGAGATTCAGTACGTGGTTGCACGATTGCGCAGTGGGCTCGCAACGTTTCTCGCCACGGCGTTCCCCGGCTGGAACCAGACGGCGACTGCTCGACGAGCAGAGTGGGCCGAGGTGCTTGAGCTGTCGCCCAAGGGATTCAAGTTCGACTCCCCTGACGTTGCGGTCTACCGTCGACGCCTCACGACGCTCGCGCGCGGAGTCGCCGCCGACATTGACGCCTGACGACTCACGCCTACACCCTGCGCGCGAGAGACAGCGCACTTGAACGGGCCGGAGCGACCGGTCACCTGCGCGCTGTCCGGATGAGAGGATCGTCATGTGCCGGCCCGGTCACGCGCAGCTCGAAGAAACCTTGCGCCGGGCCATCACCGTCGAGTTGCGACACGAGTCGGCAATGTTCATCGGCATCAGGCATCAACGAACGCCTTGGACGAATCTCGCGGCTGGCGTGACGGAGGCGACACGCGGATGAAGGAGTGGGTCGATATCCTCTGCGCCTCGCCGGTCGATTTGGACCGGTGGGCGCTGATCGGAATCTCTGCTCCGGCCTAGTGCTGTATGAAGCAGAAACTGAAAGCAGTCTCCCATGACCTCACTCGTGGACGCATCGGCGTCCGACGTCTCCATTGACGTCTCTTTTGCCAATCTCGGCCTCCCTCGTGAGCTGATCGATCAGCTCGATCGCACCGGGATTTCCGCTCCGTTCGCCATCCAGGCGGCTGTCATCCCCGACACGCTCGCCGGGCGTGATGTCGCCGGCCGCGCCCCCACCGGCTCGGGTAAGACCCTAGGTTTCGGGCTCCCCGTCGTGGCGTCCCTCACCAAGGCCAAGCCCAAGCGCCCCGTTGCGCTCGTGCTCGCCCCGACTCGCGAACTCGCCGAGCAGATCATGGCCGAGCTCACGCCGTTCACGAAGTCGATGCGCAAGTGCGCCACGTCGATTTATGGTGGCGTCGGCTACGGCAACCAGAAGAACGCACTCAACAAGGGCACCGAACTCGTCGTCGCGTGTCCCGGTCGCCTCGAAGATCTCATGCAGATGGGTGCCATCGACCTCCGTGACGTCGCCACGGTCGTCATCGACGAAGCCGACCAGATGGCGGACATGGGGTTCCTGCCCGCCGTCCGCCGCATTGTCGGCCAGACGCGTGACGACCGTCAGGTGCTGCTCTTCTCGGCAACCCTCGACGGTCCGGTCGCGAAGCTCATCAAGGACTTCCAGCACGATCCGGCCTTCCACGAGGTCGGCCCGAAGGGTCCCGACATCCGTGCCGCACACCATGTCTTCTGGCAGATGGACCGCGCTGAACGCAACCAGAACACCGCCGGCGTGATCGATCGCTCCGGATCGACGATCGTGTTCACCCGTACTCGTCACGGTGCCGATCGCCTCGCGAAGCAGCTCGGCAAGCTCGGTGTTTCGGCACAGCCGATCCATGGTGGTCGCAGCCAGAACCAGCGTGACCGCGCGCTCGACGCTTTCAAGCAGGGCAAAGCCGACGCACTGATCGCGACTGACGTCGCCGCCCGTGGAATCCACGTCAATGGTGTCTCGGCCGTCATCCACTACGACCCGCCTGCCGATGGCGCCACCTACCACCATCGCTCGGGGCGCACCGCTCGCGCCGGCGCAACGGGCATCGTGGTGTCCTTCGTTGAACCAGGCTCCACGAAGGACGTCAAGAAGCTGCAGCGCGACGTCGGCATCCAGGTTGACGTGACCGCCCCCGATCTCGACGACCTCGAGGTTGCGCTGCTGCTCGACGGTCCGTCGGAGCCCGTCGTCAATGCTCCGATTGAGCGCACACAAGTCGCGCAGGCTCCCGCGGCCCCCGCACCGACGCTGCGGCGCGAGAGCACCGGCCCGGTGCCGGATGGCCACGATCTCGGCACGGTGAAGTTCTTTAATGCCAGCCGTGGCTACGGGTTCATCGTTCCCGACTCCGGCGGCGAGGAGCTGTTCGTCCACTTCTCGAACATCGACACTGAGGGCTTCAAGACGCTGGATGAGAGGGCCCGGGTCTCCTACGAGGTCGTCGACGGCAAGAAGGGCGCCGAAGCCCGCACCGTCCGCGTCCGCTGACGCTCGTCAGCCGACACCGCACTCGTCAAAATTGTTCGTCAGCCCGGTCAACCCGGCTGCCTCGGCACGGTCGCGGAATTCGGCGAGGCCGGGCTGCGCTGCAATCCAATCGATCCGGGCCTGCTGCTCGCCGTTAAGTGTCTCGACGTCGAACACATAGACGCTGAACGACTCGGCAAAATCTTCCTCGGGGCTGCTCGCAGCGTACGCCCCGACGAACCCCGGGTTGGTTTCACAACGTGCCTGACCGTCGGCGGCGGTCGGCTCGGCGAGCGGGTCGATCTGCTCGATCAGTCCGTCGCCCCAGAACGTTTGGATCCACTGAAACATGATCGAGTCGTCGAGGTAGCAGCCCTCCCCGTTGTCATAGGTTTCGCAATTTTCGCTCGCTTCGACGGTGCGATCGAGCTGTGACGGCAGCGTGGTGAAGACGTGGCTGAACTCGTGCGCCATGGTCAGCTGCGCCTCGTTCGAATCCTCGGCGAAGGTCTCGAGGTTGACTGACAATTGGAACAGGGAACCGTCAGCGTCTAGTGCGTTGACGAACGCAAGGGTGATCTCGTCGCCGTCTTCAGTGCTCTCGAAGCCGGTGAAGACACCGAGGTCGACGAGCTGTCCGGCCGGCGTGATTGCTGCGAGGACGTCCCACGCCTGGTTCAGGCGGTCATCGGCCTTACCAAGACAGACGTCGCCCAGCGCACCGTTCACCACGTAGTGCGCCGTAGTGAACGCGACGGTGTCGTCGGCACCGAGTCCCTCCGGTGAGCAGTCGACATCGTCGCGCACTCCTCTGGTCGATGTGCTCGTGTCGCCGGATGGCGCCGTCTCCGGTGGCTCGGCATCCCCCTCGTACGACTCCAGGAACGTGAGCAGTTCGTTGTACTCGGCGTCATTGAGGTCCGCCGTGAACTCCTCGAACTCCGCGTCGCTAAGTCCGATGAGGGACTCAGCCAACTCTTGGTCGGAAACCGCGTCGACATCGATCGGGTCGGCCGGTTTCTCGTCGGACGGCTCCGGGGTTCCTTCCGCCGCAGTAGTCGCCGAATTCTTGACCTCAGCACTGTTATCTCGTGCATCGTTCGATCCGGTGCCGCACGCAGTGGCGATTAGGGCGAGCGTGAGTGCCGCCGCCGCAATGCCTATCGATCGTCTCTTCATCAATCCTCCGCTTTTCCTCTGGTTGTATCAGGCGCTCTCGCTCGGCTGGGCATCCGTCAGGCGCCCGTTCGCGACGCATGTCAATCGGTCACCGATCTGCCTCGCTGGGATACGGTCGAGGCGTGCACGACGATCGCGAGCTCGCCGAACGGCGAATCGAACGCGAACTCTGGGGGCGCGTGCTGCCGTTGGTCCACGCTGAGCGCACCGCACTCGCCGTGACAGCCGGCCCGACCCCCGACGACCGACAGCCATTTAAGGTCGGCACCGAGTGGGGAGCGCCATGGGGGACAACCTGGTTCGGTCTCCGTGGGGAGGTGCCTGACTCGTGGCGGGGTCGTCACCGCCCAACTCGGATAGAAGTAGTGATCGACCTCGGGTTCACGCGCAGCCCCGCCGGATTCCAGGCCGAGGGGCTCGTGGTCGAGCGGTATCCTGACGGGACAGTTCGCCCGCGCCAGGGCATTCATCCGCGGCGCACAAACTATGTGCTCGACGACGACGCCGTGGTCGTCGACCTCCTGGTCGAGGCTGCGTCGAACCCGACTTTCCCGCAGTTCGCGCCGTCCCGACAGGGCCTGCCCGACACCGCGTCAAAGGAGCCGGCCTATCGGTTCCGCACTGCCGACCTCGTCCTCGTCGACGTCGAGACCGAGGCGCTCGCCCACGACCTTGACGTGCTCGCCGGAATGATGCGCGCACTCGCAATCGGTGACCCGCGACGCGTCAAACTCCGACAAGCAATCGTGTCGGCGCTCGACGCGATCCCCGATGTCGAGGCCGCACGATGCGCCCTTGCTTCGCACCTTGCGCCGACCGATGGCCCGATCCGGCGTCATCGCATCGTTGCCACCGGGCACGCGCACATCGACACGGCGTGGCTGTGGCCGATTCAGGAGACGATTCGAAAGTGCACCCGCACGTTTGCCTCGGCCGTCGCGTTGATGGACGACGACCCGGCCTACCGCTTCAGTTGCTCGCAAGCTCAGCAGTACGCCTGGATAGAAGAACGCCACCCCGACCTGTTCGCGAAAATCGGTGAGAAGGTTGCCGCCGGGCAGTGGGTTCCCGTCGGTGGGATGTGGGTCGAGGCCGACATGAACCTTCCGTCGGGGGAGAGCCTCGCCCGCCAGATCGTGCACGGTCAGCGGTACTTCGCCGAAAAGTTTGGTGCGCCGTGCCGAGAAGTGTGGATCCCCGACGTGTTCGGCTACCCGGCCGGACTGCCCCAGCTCTTTGCTGCGGGTGGGATGACCCGCTTCGTCACGCAGAAGCTGTCGTGGAACAAGCAGAACCGCTTTCCACACCACACGTTCTGGTGGGAAGGGCTCGACGGCTCCCGGGTACTGACGCACTTCCCGCCGGTCGACACCTACAACGCCGAGATCACACCCGGCGAAGTGGCCCACTCCGTAGAGAACTTCAAGGACCACCGGTGGAGTGATGTTTCGCTGATGCCCTTCGGCCACGGTGACGGCGGAGGTGGTCCGACGCGCGAGATGCTCGAACGCGCCCATCGTCTGGCCAGACTCGACCCTGACGCCACGCTCGAGATCGGCTCGCCCGACGACTACTTCACGGCGGTCGAACGTGAGGCGACGTACGGCGCACCCGTTCCAGTGTGGCGTGGTGAGCTGTACTTTGAGATGCACCGCGGCACGTTGACGAGTCAGCTCCGCACCAAGCTGGGCAACCGCCGGTGTGAGCGCGAACTGGTGGCCGCCGAGCTCTGGGAAGCCACGATCGGCGGGCCGCTCGACTTGCGCTCAATCGAGGTTCCAACCGTTGCTGAGCTCTGGCCCGACGTGTTGACCCAGCAGTTCCACGACATCCTCCCGGGCTCCTCGATCGCCTGGGTCCATCGTGATGCCGAGGAGACGTTCGCACGCGTGCACCGTGCGCTTGCGCACCGCACCAAGATCACATTGAACACGATCGCACCGGCACCTGTGTCCGTTGCCAATCCGGCCGGTGTCACCTTCAGCGGGGTCGTCGTGGCGTCGCTCGACGACGGCAGTATCGCTCCGGAAGATCGCGTTGCGCATGGCCGCGCGGAGGACATCTCGACCTCAATGGTCGATCTGCTCGACGGGATACCGCACCAGCTCGTCGGAAATCGCGAGTACGTCTTCGCTGTCGACGTTCCGGCGTTCGGGGTTGCTGGGCTCTGCCCGCGAGCGGTTGCCGACCGTGTCGTCGTGACCGACTACTCGATGACCAACGGCCACCTTGCGGTTCGTTGGAACAAGCAGGGTGAGGTCACCTCGATCATCGACATCGTCTCCCAGCGCGAGTTGGTCCCCGACGGTGCGAACGCTGCGGTGCTTGAGCTCGGACGCGACCAGCCGGTCGAGTACGACGCGTGGGACCTTGAGTCCTGGACGCGCGAGCAGTCGCGGCCGGTCGGAGGTGGCGTCGTCAGGGTTGAGTCCGACGGTCCGCTCCTCGGTCGAGTGCAGGTCACGCGCCGCTTTGGGCCGTCGCTGGTCGTGACGACCTACGAGCTGCGCGCCGAGTCGCGACAGCTCGACATCGACCTGCACATCGACTGGCATCACGACGAGCACCTCTTGTCGATGGCGTTCCCGCTCGATGTGCGAGCCGAAACCGCTGCGTGTGACGTCCAGTTCGGAGTCACCTACCGTCCGACCCACCCGTCATCGCCATGGGACGCCGCCAAGTTTGAGGTGTGTGCACACCGCTACGTCAGCCTAGCCGAGCCGTCGTTCGGCGTCGCCGTGCTCAACGACGGTCGTTACGGCCACGCGATCTTCGACGGCTCAATCCGAATCAGCCTGGCCCGTGCTGCGAAATACCCCGATCCCGACGCCGACCACGGTCATCACCGCGTGCGGCTCGCGGTTCGGCCACACGACGGCGACCTGGCCGACGTGCGCGCCGCCGCAGAGCTCCTCAACCGGCCACTGGGCTTCGTGGTGGGGGCTATCGGCACCGGTGTCGATGTCGAACCGATCATCACGATCGCAGCACCCGATGGGCGACCCGTGCTCGGCGTCGAGATCGATGCGATCAAACATGCTGATGACGACAGTGGTGACGTGATCGTCCGTCTGCACGAGGCGGTCGGGGACCGGACCCGGATCGTGGTCGGTGCGCGGGCGGGAATCGGCGCTGCCTGGTTCTGCGACCTGATGGAGGCACCTCAGCGCGGCGAGGAAGTGGGCGATGGTGTCGTCGCGATCACGCTCCGCCCGTTCCAACTGGTGACGCTCCGCCTTCGACTCGCGCCCGCGCTCGACGGCCGCACGGTCACGTGACCGCGAGTTTACGGAGTGTGGTGGAGGCGTAGAGAGCGATTCCGGTCGCCATGGCGGACTCTTCGAAGAACACCCGGTTCGAGTGATTCGGTGCCGCTTTCGAGAGGTTGGCACCGTGTGGCGTTCCCCCGAGGAACACCATCGCACCCGGAACCTCGTTCAGGACGTAGCTGAAGTCCTCTGCACCCATGACGGGGTGAGGGAGTTCGACAGTCGCCCTCGGGCCGGCGACCTTGCGAGCCATCCCGAGTGAGAAGTCAGCGAGGCGGTCGTTGTTCGTTGTCACCAGTACCCGTACTCAATCACCGCATCAGCCCCGCACTCGTGTGCGTCGGCAACCCCTTCGGCCACCCGCCTTACACCATCGTGAACCTAGGCCCGCGTCCGCTCACTCACCGCTCGAATCGTGCCTTCGATCAGCGCCGTCTCCGGGATAACGTTGTTGGTGGCCCCCGCCACGAGCCGGGCGACGGTGAGCACCGCCGAATCTTTCACCCCCGCAACGTAACGCCGGTTTCCGTCGGAGCGAAAGGTCCTCGATGTCGGCGAGCACTTGGTCGCGGGTGCGCGGAAGGTAGTTGCCAATCTCGGGCCACTCGTGGAGCCGTCGTCGGAGCGCTGTCGCCCGTTCGAGGTATTCCGCAGCGTGTTCGCGCATTGCTCTGATCTACGGATCGAGGTCGGCTCGTTTGTCGGTGCTGCGGTCTACGGATCGAACGTAGCGAAAACGGGTTCCCCCGAGACCGTGGCGACCCACTGAGACCTGCCCAACCACCAGCAGCCAGGGAGCATCCATGACCCACCGAGCAAACTTCGACGAACTCGAAGGCCTCGGTTGCTCACTGCAAGCACAGATCGAGATCGTCAACAAGATCATCGCCGTCGTCGACTCGCCACTGAAGTCGATCGTCTGGACAGGCCTGGCGAAGGATGCATTTACGACGGAGCGGGTGACCAACTTCAAGGGGGCCTTGGCAAGCTCAACGAGGCGCTCGGCGCTGCCGGGAAGGACTGCAAGGATCGGGCGGCCGACGTCCGAGCGGTGCTCGGCAACGGTGGCTGACGGTGCAGGCCGAGCCGGTGATCGCGCCGGGCATCTAACCTGCCGCTGTGACCCGCTCAAGCCCACGTATCGAACAGTTTGACGTCGTTGCCTTCGACGCCGACGACACACTCTGGAAGAGTGAGGACTCGTTCCAGGATGCTGAGGCGCGTTTTGCAGAACTCGTCGACCCCTATGCACCTGTCGGTATCGATGTGCTCGACGCCCTCCACGCCGTTGAACGCCTCGACATCGCGAGCCAGGGGTACGGCGTCAAGGCGTTCACGCTGTCGATGGTGCGCGCAGCGATAGACATGACGGAAGACGCAGTGCCGTCTGCGGTGATTCGCGAACTTGTCGAGATCGGGGCCCGGATGCTCATCGAGCCCGTACACCTGCTCGCGCATGTTCCCGAGGTACTCGACCGCGTCGGCGCACACGCACGGCTGGTCCTGATCACGAAGGGCGACCTCGTCCATCAGACGCGCAAGGTCACAACGTCCGGGCTGGAGCACCACTTCACCGACATTGAGATCGTCCTTGAGAAGGACGCCGGGATCTACACGAAGCTGCTCACGCGTTTTGGTGTCGCGCCGGATCGCTTCTGCATGGTCGGCAATTCGGTGCGCAGCGACGTGCTTCCGGTGATGGCGATCGGGGCGCACGCCGTCCACGTGCCGTATCATCTGACATGGGACCTCGAACGTGTCGACGACCACGACGAAGATGTGGTTGAACTGGATTCGATCGCCGATCTGCCCGCCTGGCTCGGCGTCGTCTGATCTCCGAGCATCGGCCGGCCGGGCGGCTCGCTCGTTGGCTGCGACGGGTATCACGTTGGGGTTGATACTGCGAGATCGCAGTACTGAGGAGGACGGTCTCACTACCGAGGAATCCGCGGTCTACTCAGTGCTCCCCTCGGGTGATCGCGTGACCCTGAGTGACCTTGCGAAGTGGATACCGGCTACAGCAACGATGGTGTCGAGCTACGTGAAGCGGTTCGAGGCCCACAGCCACGTGCAGCGGGCCCCGCACCGTGTTGACTTACCTCCTTCAACTCATCGCTGTCGGCCGGCGGGTGTACGGTGACTGACGCACCCGATTCGTCTCACTCCTCGCGCGTGTCATCCATGCCGAAGGCACCGACGTGACCGAAACGAGCCGCCGGTTGCGCGATCTCCACCATGCGATCACGTCACTCGGCGATGGGTCGGCCGACGTCGCGTTCGATTGACGCGCTATAGCCGCAGGAGTTGCACGCGATCGACACGATGATCCTTGCGCTTCCGCAGGATGAGTGAAGCCCGGTCGCGTGTCGGCGCGATGTTCTCGCGCAGATTTCGACCGTTGATCTCGCGCCAGATGTTGCGGGCGGTTTCGATTGCCTGCTCGTCGGTAAGTTCGGCGTAGTTCCGGAAGAAGCTGTCGGGGTCCTGGAAAACTGACTCGCGAAGCGTCAGGAAGCGCTCGACATACCACTGCTCGATGTCGCTCTCGGCAGCGTCGATGTAGATCGAGAAGTCGAAATAGTCGCTTACGAATTCCGTCGCCGCTTCGCCGGTCTGCAGCACGTTGAGACCCTCGAGGATGACGATGTCGGGCTGCTCAATCACCACGTGCTCATCATCGACGATGTCATAGACGACGTGGCTGTAGACCGGGGCCTCGACTCGATCATGGCCGCTCTTGATCTCGCGCAACACCCGCAGCAGCTTGCGGGTGTCGTACGAGTCCGGGAAGCCCTTTCGGTGCATGATTCCGCGCTCGTCGAGCATGTCGTTCGGGTATAGGAACCCATCGGTGGTGATCAGGTCGACCTTTGGGTGATCTGGCCACTGGGCGAGTAGCGCCTGGAGAATGCGAGCGAATGTGCTCTTGCCGACAGCGACGGACCCTGCAACTCCGATGACGTACGGCACCTTTGGCGCTCGGGCGCCGAGGAAAGTCGCAGTCATCTTGTGCAGGTTCTGTGTTGCGCTGACGTAAAGGTTCAGCAGTCGGCTGAGGGGGAGGTACACCGCCGCGACTTCGTCAAGATCGATGCGTTCGTTGATGCCGCGCAGGCGGTTGAGATCGGGTTGGCGCAGCGTGAGCGGTGTGGCGGCGCGCAGCTCGGCCCAGGCATCACGGTCGAACGACAGATGCCGTGACGTGACGTCGTACTCGACATGGGGAAACATGGAAGGCGAGGCGTTGGCCACGATCAGGACTGTAGACGGCGTCCCACGCGGCGTAGCCTTTCGGGATGGTGGCCGCTGACAGAAAACGCAAGCAGCGCGGCGCCTGGTTCACTCCGGGACACCTCGTCGACGCAGTCGTTGCTGCGGTCATCGATGAAGCGTTCGTCGCCTCGCGAGATGGTCGAACGCTGCGAATTCTCGACCCCGCATGCGGTGACGGCCGGTTTCTGACTGCGGCGATCGCGGCTGTGCGGCGGGCCGGAGGCGAAACCACCGCCCTGGGGATCGACATTGATCCTGACACCGCCGACATGGTGGCAATCTCGACCGAGGTCGATGCAATCTGTGACGACGCGCTCTCGGCGAGCTGGTTGATCGAGCGGGCCGGCACCTTCGACCTGGTGATTGGCAATCCTCCGTACCTGTCACAGCTTGCCGCATCGACGACACGCGGCGGCGCCTCGACACGCGGCGGCGGGCCATACGCCGACGCCGCGGCCGAATTCCTTGCCCTTGCTGCCGATCTGGTTGATCCAAATGGCGGCCGGGTGGCGTTCGTGCTCCCGCAGTCGATCCTGTCGGCGCGCGATGCGTCCGATGTCAGACAGCGGATCGACTTGCGTTCGACGATGTTCTGGTCGGCATGGACCGGGGAGCGTGACTTCGATGCCCAGGTCGTAACATGTGCCCTAGCGTTCGATTTTGGGCAGGGAGCTGAACAACCCCCGGCGGCAGCGACCACGTGGTCCCACGTGGTGACCAGTCGATCCGGTGTGCCGCCGATGCCTGGCGTCTTCGAGGAACTGTCGCCGGCGGCGGGCCGATTGGGGGACCGAGCACGGTTAAACGCCAACTTCCGCGACGAGTACTACGGTATGATTGCTGCAGTCGGTGACCATGCCACTGGACCTCCACTCGTGACGAGTGGACTGATCGATCCGGGTCGCTGCATGTGGGGTGATCGATCCGTCCGATTTGCGAAGCAACGGTTCGATGCGCCGCGGGTCGACGTATCGGTGCTCGCTGCGAAGATGGTTACGTGGGCCGAGCAGCGCCTCGTCCCTAAAGTCCTCATTGCCAATCAGACACCGATCATCGAAGCCGTCTGCGACCCGGCAGGCCACTGGCTGCCGGGTGTCCCTGTCGTCGCCGCGTACCCAACCGACCCGACGGCTCAAACCGACCTGGTCTGGGAGATCGCTGCGGTGTTGACCTCGCCAGCGGTTTCTGCGTGGGCATGGCACCGACGCGGCGGCACCGGGTTGTCACCGAATACCATTCGGGTCGGACCTACGATGCTCGCCGAGCTTGCTTGGCCCACAGGATCGCTCGCGCCTGCAGTCGAGGCGCTGCGCGCCGGTGACGTGGTTGCGTGCGGACGGCTGGTCGATGCTGCTTTCGGTATTGGCATCGACGAACGATCGGTGCTGCTCGACTGGTGGTTGCCGATCTATGAGCGAGTGACTGCGCGGGGTGCATACTGACTCGGTGCTGGTGATTGCCTCGGAGGCCCATCGTGCCCATGCGGCACTTGAACTCGACGACGGAGTTATGGGCCCATCAGTCGAGAGCCCGGAGCGGGCTGACATCATCAGCGGCGCGCTACGTGCGGCCAGCCACGACTTTGTGGTACCCGATGCAGTCGATCTCGGTCTGCTTCGACGGGTTCACGCCGGTGAATACGTCGATTTCCTTGCAACGGCATGGGATCGTTGGGTCGTTGAGGGAAAGACGGCGCCGTCGGCGATGGGGCTCATGTGGCCGACCCGTGGGTTTCGGTCCGTGTGCCCTGACGACATTGTCGGGGCGCTCGGCCATTACAGCTTCACGGCGGACACCTCGATAGTCGCAGGTACGTTCAGCGCAGCGACCGGTGCCGTCGCGATCGCTACGACTGCTGCTGATCGGATGCTCGACACGAGCGCACCAACGTACGGGCTCTGCCGCCCACCCGGGCACCACGCCATGGTCGACCAGTTCGGGGGATACTGCTTTTTCAACAACGCAGCGGTCGCGGCGCAACGACTCCGCGACCGTGGAGCAAATCGGGTGGGGATCATCGACATCGATTACCACCACGGCAATGGCACTGAGTCGATCTTCCTCGATCGTGGCGATGTTGTGTTCGTGTCGCTCCATGCCGATCCGCGCGACGAGTTTCCATGGTTCGCCGGTTTCGCCGACGAGCGCGGGACCGGTTCTGGCAGGGGCGCGAATCTCAACCTACCGCTGCCGAAGGGAGCGACATCCGGTGCATGGTTTTCCGCCCTCGAGACAGCTCTAGGGTTCCTCACCAGTGCCCGGCTCGATGCGTTGGTCGTGTCGCTCGGCGTCGATGCGTACGAACATGATCCGCTGGGCACGTTTGCGTTGACCACGTCGGACTTCGCGCAAGCTGGCGACTGGATCCGATCACTGGGTCTGGCAACCGTCATCGTGCAGGAGGGTGGCTATGCCGTTGAGACACTCGGTGCGAATGTGGTCGCGTTCCTCGATCGGTGGGCGTGAAATCGAGTAGCTCGCTGCGACAATGGAATGGTGAGAGCAACACGTTGGACACTTACGAGACGGCCGATCGTCGCCGGACTGGTCTCGTTAATGCTGGCGGGCGGGGCTGCGTCCTGCGGTGGCGGAGAGGACTCGAGCCTTTCCGAGCTCGGGAAACGGGGTAAGGACACTGCGAATGCCAACGGCTGCGCGTCATGCCATGGCGCGAACGGGCAGGGCGGGGTCGGGCCCAGCTGGATCGATCTAGCCGGGAGTTCCCGCGAGTTGACCGATGGAACCACGGTCGTCGCAGACGACGACTACCTACTGCGGGCGATCCTTGCGCCTGAAGTTGAGGTGGTCGCCGGATACTCGATCAGGATGCCGACCAACGGACTCAACGAGGACGAAGCTTCGAATGTGATCAGGTACATAAAAGAGCTGACGAGCGACGAGCCATGATGGTTCGTCACGAAAGGTTCAGCGTTTCCAGGGGGCGTATCCGCTCGCAGCACCCTCGCCGCCAGTGAGAACCTCGGGCTCGCCATCGGTGATGAGGATGGTGTGTTCAAACTGGGCGGTGCGTTTGCCGTCGGACGTCACCGCAGTCCAGTCGTCGTCCCAGATCTTGTAGTTAATCGTGCCGAGGGTGATCATCGGTTCGATCGTGAACGTCATCCCTGGGCGGATGATCACGCTCGCACGGCTGTCGTAGTAATGCAGGACTTGGATATCTGTGTGGAACTGCTCGCCGATGCCGTGCCCGACGAAGGCCCGGACAACGCCGTACTTGAACTGCTTGGCGTGGTCTTCGATTGCCCGACCGATGTCGGACAGTGGCCGTCCGGCCCTCGCCGCCTCAATCCCGAGCCACATGCATTCCTCGGTCACCTTGACCAGTTGGCGACTTTCGGGGTCAACCTCGCCGACGAAGAAGGTTGCGTTGGTGTCGCCGTGCACACCGCCGGTCCAGCCTGTCACATCGATGTTGCAGATGTCGCCGTCCTGCAAAGGCCGTGAGTCGGGGATCCCGTGGCAGATGACTTCGTTGACCGAGGTGCAGCATGCCTTCGGGTAGCCGTGGTAGTTGATCGTCGACGGGTACGCACCGAGCTCGATAAATCGTTCGTGGACGAACAGGTCGATGGTCTCGGTGGTGACACCGGGGGCGACCATCGCGCCGGCCTCGGCGAGCACGGTCGACGCGACTTTGCCGCTGTGGCGCATCGCCTCGATGATTTCGGGCGACTTGACGCGATCCTCGTTCCAGGACTGGTACTCGCCGGTGTCGGCATAGGGCGGCCGGGCGATGTGCTCGGGAACGGACCGCATAGGGGTGACCTCACCCGGTAGTACCCGTCCCTCGGACTTTTTATGGCACCGTTTGTACTTGCGCCCGCTCCCGCACCAACAGGGCTCGTTCGCCTGAGGAAGTGTGGCAGGAGCCGTCGCGATGCTCATGCGTTGAGGATAGGCGGAGATCTGGATGACCGGAATGCTGAGCTATCAGTGATGTCGCGCTGGCTCGGATTGTCTCTGGGCGACTTGTGCATCGTTAGTTCGTCGGCCAGGTGCGGTCGGTCGAGTAGTTCGACCTGGCGGTCGTGTCGGCCAATGCTGTTGCTACCTATCCGGCGAGGTCGTAGTCGTTCGGGGCCGCCCGAGTTCGGCAGCTCTCGTTGAGCGGGTCGGCCAAGTTCAACCAAGATGCCTCCACTCCCGGTGGCTACGATGTAGTTGCTGGGAGGTTGAGATGTCGACAGTTATCGAGACGGACGGTCTCTCTAAGCAGTTTGGTGACCTTGTGGCCGTCAACAATCTGGACCTCGCCGTCGAACGCGGTGAGTGCTACGCCTTCCTCGGGCGTAATGGGTCAGGCAAGTCGACCACGGCCCGGATGTTGCTCGACTTCATCCGGCCAACAGCAGGATCGTCGGCGATTTTGGGCGGTTCCGGTGGTGATCCCGTGATTCGGTCGAGGGTCGGGTACCTACCGGGTGACTTGAATCTTCCCCGAGCGATGAATGGCAACAACGCATTCGACTTTTTTGGCGGTCTGTCGGGTGTGGCCGACGACCCCGAACGGAACGATCTAGTCGAACGTTTTGGGCTTGATCCGACGCGACCGTTCCGCGATCTGAGCACCGGGAATCGTCGGAAGGTCGGGTTGGTCTTGGCATTCATGGGGGATCCGGAGTTGCTGATCCTTGACGAGCCGACCAGCGGCCTCGACCCGGTGTTGCAGGAGGAGTTCCGGGATCTCCTGGCCGAGAGGAAGAGCCGTGGCGCGACCATCTGGTTGACCTCCCACGTGATGGCGGAAGTCGAACGTGTGGCAGACCGAGTGGGTCTGATCCGGGACGGTCTCATGGCATGCGAGCTCACGATGGCAGAACTTAAGTCGCAGGCAGCGAGCCGAATCCACCTCACGTTCCCCGGGTCCGTGCGGCCGTCGGCCTTCGATGGAGTCCCCAACATTGCAGATGTGAGTGCGCAGGATGGAACGATCGTCGTGCACATGAATGGTCCTGTTGCCGCGATGCTCGCTCGTGCGGGAGAGCTTGGAGCGTCAGAAATCGAAACGGAGCGACAAGATCTCGACGATGTCTTCCTGCAGCTCTTCGACGCACAGGGCAGCGAGCGATGAATGGGTTCTGGCGCATCTATCGCCGGTGGGTGCTAGACCGTCGTCGCTCAACGCTCTTCTGGATCCTTGGTTTAGTCGTGATCATCGTTGCGACCGCTGCGTTCTATCCGTCGCTGTCTGACAGCACTGGCGAGTCACTCGACAGCAGCAGCGGAGCAATGAGCTCACTGCTCGGCCTGAGCCCGGGGATCGACCCCAGCACGCCGCTTGGCTTTTTGTGGATCGGCCTCTACGCCAACATCGTCCCGTGGATGATCATGGCACTCGGCATAGCGTTGGGTACCGCTGCCATCGCAGGTGACGAAGACACCGGCGCACTTGAGTACATGCTGGCGCGACCGGTGACCCGAACTGCCATCGCATTCAGCCGGTTTACGGCGGCAGTCTCCGTTCTCTTCGTCGTCTCAACTTTTTCTGCGCTATCACTAGTTTTCAGCATCCCGCTGTTCGGGCTCGGCGACGCCGTGACGACGACTGCGCCCAACGGTTCGACCTCGATAGTCCCGGGAGCAAAGTCGACCGACGTGCTGGCAGGATCGTTTGCAGCGTTCGCCGTCGGTGCCGGGATCTTGGGCATCGCTTTCCTCCTTGGGGCGGTGACGGGGCGAAAGAACGTGACGGTCGGTGTTGCCTCGGGCATCGCCATAGCGGGTTATGTCCTCTACACGTTGTCGCAGATGACGAGTTCCCTGGAGTTCCTCACCTGGGTCTCTCCGTGGCGTTGGTACATCGACGATGTGATGCTGATCAACGGTCTCGACTGGGATGTTCTGCTGCCGTTCGGCTTGGCGGCGCTCTGTGGACTCGTTGGATGGCAGGTCTTCCTTCGCAGGGATCTTCAGAACCCGTGACGCCCAGTACAGGATCACGGTCGCGCGCGCACCCAGCCCTACGACTACCTCCTGACACGGCCCCGTCGCTACCTGGCGTCGGGCAGCGCCCAGAGCAGATTTTCGAGTAGGAGTCGCTCGTTCGGGTTGCGTTCTAGCGACTCGAGCGCAGCGTGAATTTTTCGGACTGCGCCCACAGCGCCGTCGACGCTTGGTGCGGTGCCGCCGACAATCGCATCTCGGTAGCTCGTTGACATTGCGGCGAGTCCGGTTCGGATCTCGTCGACGCGGTGGCGGCGTAGTTCGCGCTTGTGGCGGTCCTCGAGTTGCTTCTTCCCGCTACCGCGTTCGCCGGACTCTTTGATCCGTGCGGTCAGTTCCTCGGCTTCGGCGTTGTGGCGGGTGGCGAGCGGTTCCGCCGCTTGTTCGATCATCGCGAGAAGCTCGGCGGCGAGACGCATTGCGACTGCACCCGATCCGTCGACGGTGGCAGGTGCAGCGAGGAACGCCTTGCGCCGCTCGGCCAAGCCTGAGTCGGATGCGAGCAGCCGCGCGCGATCGAGATCGCCGAGGGCTGCCTTGGAGGCGGCCTGTGCCTCGACGGGCCCCACACCTTCGGTGAGCAGCCGGGCAGCGATCACGCCGTCAGCTATCGGGCGGAAGTCAACGCGTGCGCAGCGCGACGAGATCGTGATGAGCTCGTGCGGAACGAAATCGGCGCAAATAATGAACATCGTCGACTCCGGCGGCTCCTCAATAGTCTTGAGCATTACTGCGGCGGCGGCTCCGTTGAGGAGGTGGAATTCATCGAGAATCATCACCTTGCGCCCGCTCTCGGTCGGTGCCAGTGATGCCAGCCGGATGACCTCTTGGGCCTGGTCCATGAGAATCGATGCTCCGACGCGTTGCACCTCGCGAACATCCGGGTGTGCGCCGGCGAGTGCAAGCCGGGCATCGCGTTGCGCCGGGTCGTCGGCGCCGCTGATGATTTGCGCAGCGAACGCACGGGCGGCCTGGTTCTTGGTCGAACCTGGTGGGCCGACGAAGAGGTAGGCGTGGACCGGACCGGCCTCGGCCGCCGACGTCAGCTGTTCGATTGCGTGGGCTTGGCCTACTACGTCGTCCCAGATTGAACTCATCGATTCATCCGTTCGGCAAGCGCAGCGTTGATTTGGCCCGCAACTTCGGTGATCGATCCGACTGCCGAGACGGTGACCCAGCGCTCCGGGTCTGCGGCGGCCATCGTTCGGAAGCCAGCGATCACACGATCATGAAACGCGTCGCCTGCGGCTTCGAACCGATCGAGGTTACGCCTCGACATGCGCTCAGCGATCACGTCATCGGGAGTGTCAATAAAGACGACGGCATCAGGCCAGAGACCACCGGTCGCCCATTCGTTGATCGAACGGAGTATTTCGACGTTGAGCTTTCGCCCGTAGCCCTGATAGGCGAGGGTCGAATGGACTGACCGGTCACTCACGACAGTCCGGCCAGCATCAAGCGCCGGGCGGACGACCTCGTGGAGGTGCTGCGCCCGGTCGGCGGCAGCGATCAAGGCTTCGGAGCGAGGCGACATGTCGTCGACTGACGTGTCGTGGAGGATCGTGCGCAGGCGCTGGCCGATGTCGGTGCCGCCGGTCTCACGCGTCAAGATGGCGCCAACCGACTCGGCAAATCTGGCGGCCTGCGTAGACTTGCCACACCCCTCGGCTCCCTCGAATGCGATGTATCGGGGCGTTTGCACGATGGCTGAGGGTACTGATGAACCGCCGGTACGGCGCACCTCAGCGGCCTTTGCCGCCGATCGTCGACGGGTCAGTCGTTGAGATCCGTGATCTCAACGGGGCTCTGCTTGGCTGCAATCTTTTTAACCGCTGCCCGCTTCTTGGCGGCCTTTTTCTTTGCTGCTGTTTTCTTGGCTGCGCTCTTCTTCTTGGCGGCTGCCTTCTTCTTCGTTGCTTTCGCCTTCTTGCCCGGCGTCCCGCCTTTGGCGATGATCGTCTCACGGCGAATCGCGAGCAACTCAAACGCGCGCTCCGGCGAGACCTCTTCGATCCGATCGCCTTTACCGAGTGATGCGTTCGTCTCACCGTCGGTGACGTAAACACCGAAGCGTCCTTCTTTGGCGGTCACGTTCTTTTCGCTGACCGGATCAGTGCCGAACTCCTTCAGGGGGCCCTTAGCGGCCAGGCTTCCACCGCCTCGTTTAAAAACCTTCGGCTCGCTGAAGATCTTCAGCGCCTCGTCGAGGGTGATCTCAAAGATTCGATCCTCGGAGTCGATGTTTCGGTAGTCCTTTTCCTTCTGCACGTAGGGGCCGTAGCGGCCGTTGTTTGCGTAAATGGCAACCCCGTCATCCGGGTCGTCACCGACGTGGCGGGGTAGGGAGAGCAGCTTCTCCGCCTCGTCCATCGTGATCTTCTCGAAGACCATCGTTTGGAACAGACTCGACATCTTGGGCTTCTCGAGGCCTGGCGGGGGGTTGTCGTGATCGCCCCACTGCACGTAAGGGCCGTAGCGGCCATTTCTCGCAAACACCGGCAGTCCGTCGAGTTCGCCGATCGGGTCGTCACCCTTCGGCAACGCGAGCAACTCGGTGGCCTTCGCAACGTCGAGTTCGTCGGGACACAGGTTGTCGGGTAGCCCTGCTGTGTCCTCGCCACGCTTGACATATGGGCCATAGCGGCCGGGCTTGACGACGATCAGTTCCCCGCTTTCGTCGTTGCCGAGTGGAAAGGTGTTGATCTCTGCCGCATCAATCTCGTCGAGGTTTTCCTCGACGAGCCGCTTCAGGCCTAGCAGTGCATCGTTGGCATCGCCACCGGCTTCGGCGGTGATGGCAGGGACGTCTTGATCATCGGTTTTTCCCCAGTAGAAACGTGTCAACCACTGTGCTTTCTGGCGGTCGCCGCGGGAGATGGCGTCGAGATCTTCCTCGGTCGACGCCGTGAAGTCGTAGTCGACCAGCGCATTGAAGTGTTCTTCAAGCAGGCGGATTACGGCGAACGCAGTCCACGTCGGAACGAGGGCCTGGCCCTTCTTCCACACGTAACCACGGTCCTGAACGGTCTGGATGATCGACGCCCAGGTTGACGGCCGACCGATACGTAATTCCTCGAGCTTCTTGACCAGTGACGCCTCGCTGTATCTAGCCGGTGGCGTGGTCGTATGCCCGACCGGTGTGATCGACTCCGTGGGCACGATGTCGCCGACGGTCAGCGCTGGGAGCAACGCCTCCTTGTCGGCAGCGTCGTCGCCGCGTTCCTCCTTCGACGCGACGTAGACGGCGCGGTAGCCGGGAAACGTGATGGTGGTGCCCGACGCGGAGAACTCACAGTCGACGATCTCGCCGGTCGCCCGGTCGGTGGCCGGAGCGGTGAGGCGCACACTGACGGTTACACCGGTCGCGTCGGCCATCTGCGATGCCAGAGTACGTTGCCAGATGAGGCGGTATAGGGCCAGCTCTTGGCTGTTGATCTCGCCGGCAAGCGAGTCGGGTGATCGATATGGGGTGGTCGGTCGGATTGCCTCGTGCGCGTCCTGGCCCTGCGTCTTTTTTTTGTACTGCTTGGGTGCAGCGTTGAGGTACGCGGAGCCGTACTCGTTGGTGACCGCCGCACGAGTCGCGCTCATCGCCTCGTCGGAGAGGATCACGTCGTCGGTGCGCATGTAGGTGATGAACCCGCGCTCGTACAGACCTTGCGCCACACGCATGACCTGCGACGACGAGAGGCGCAGTTTGCGTCCGCCTTCCTGCTGCAGCGTCGACGTCATGAACGGCGCCTTGGGCGAGGATTTGTAGGGCCGCTCCTCTACGGACGACACGGTGAACGTCGAGGAGGTGAGACCGTCGGCGAGTCCGCGTGCGCGCAGTTCGTTCAGGACTGCGGTGCTGTCCTTGGAGCGTCCGGCGTTGTCGAAGTCCTTACCGCCTGCGACTCGGTAACCGGCGACGGAGATCAGCTTCGCGTCGAATGATGGATCGCTTGCGGTGACGACGTCGATATCCCAGTAGTCGGCCGTGACGTACGCAATGCGTTCCCGTTCGCGTTGGACGATCAGACGTACGGTTGGCGACTGCACGCGCCCAGCGGACAGACCGCGGTTGACGCGGCGCCAGAGCACCGGCGACACTTCGTAGCCATACAGGCGGTCGAGGATCCGTCGGGTTTCGGCGGCGTCGACCATCCCGTAGTCGATCCCGCGGGGATTCGCCACAGCGTGGTCGATCGCCGACTTGGTGATCTCGTGGAATACCATCCGCTTCACTGGCACCTTCGGCTTGAGGTATTCAAGCAGGTGCCACGAAATCGCCTCCCCCTCGCGATCTTCATCAGTCGCGAGATAGAGCTCGGACGCGCTTTTTAGTGCGACTTTCAGTTCCTTGACGACGGTCTTGCCGCGTTCGGTTAGCTCGTACGTCGGCTTGAAACCGTTCTCCGTGTCGATGTTGAGACCCTTGGACGGCAGGTCGGAGACGTGGCCCACTGAGGCGCGTACGTCGTAGTCACTCCCGAGCAGTTTTGAGAGTGTCTTTGCCTTCGCTGGGGATTCGACGACGACGAGTGGCTTCGACATCTGTACCTTTCGTGGGGGACCAAGGGATCGCTGACGATAGGCGAGTGTGCCTGAATCACACCCCTCCGCCAAGCGATGGTGCGTTCAGAGGGCCTGTGGACTTCGATTGTCTGGACGCTCTTGGCGCCTGCGAAGACGACAGAATCGTGTTGAGGTAGCCGGCCAGAGTCTGATAGCGGAGGCGGGGCAGACGAACTTCGGAGTGGCGTAAACGCATTCGATGCACCCGTCGCTGCGCGGGCATTGATGTGGGTGCTTGAGAGCTAGTGACGTGTGGCCTCGGCCGTCGGATCCGCAATGAGCCTCAACGGAGCGAGCGACAAGATTTTGGCATTCGATTGCATGCACCTAGCTTGAGCATCGGCCCTGCGCGTCTGGCACCGCCTGTCGCCGGGTGCAGGCTGATGTCAGCTATGCAGCTGCTGCGGACCTCGACGCATACGAAACGATCGAGCGGATGCCGCTCACGGTCGAGGTCGTCGGGTCGGCCTTTGACCCCGTTGCAACGACACATGCGCAGCGAGTTACTGGCGATGCGCCGCAGGACTGGCTCTACCCGGAACTTCCGGGCCACTGCGCGAGGCTGCAGCCAGACGTCTTCTTCGGTGGCGTGCACGCCGTCCAGGCTCGTTCCACGGCACATTCTCGGGTGTGGGCAGCATTCGTCGTGACGGGGTTGTAATCGTCGTTAGACACGGGTCCGGCTCGGTCCACGTCTGCCCGGCCTCGGTGTTTTGTTGGTCTGCAGCAAACGATCCCCGGTGATCGCTGATGTCACCGACGAACACCGAGCTGAGCGACGACTCCGCACTGGCCCGGTTCTACTGTGACGTAGTGATCGACAACGATGCTGCTCGGGAAGAAGAGCCTGATGACAGCCCCTGGCGACCTGACGCCAACGTACGGTTCGATCACCCTGCGATTCGACGGTTTGATGGTCAAGAGCCGGGCGGCGGAGTCGTTGGTCGACGATCTGCCGGGGGGATGTCTCCGTCGCCTCTCGCTCCGCCGTTGGGCCCAAAGCCTGTGGTGGCCGGCCAACGCCTTCTGGCGGGCGTCTCGGTGTTCGTGCTCGTCGTCGTCGGTGTGTTCGTCATGGTGCGGTCCGGATCGGGAGTCCCGACTGGGTCGATCGAGGCCATAGCCGCACGTTCGCTCGGTGACGCTGGGAACCGGTCATTGGTGACTCGCGACCTCGGAGGCGATGTGACTATTGGGCCCGGTGATGTCCCACTGCTCACCGCAACAGATTGCCCGTCCCAGCGGCTCCCCGCCGTCGCCGATCCCCTCTGGGAGGTGGAGCTCGCTAATGCACGCGGAGTTCTCATGCCCCTGAACGTCAGCGAGGAGTCGGTGGTCGCCGTCGTTGGGTTCGAGAAACTTCCGCCGGATGGGCTTCCGGCGGTTTCGATCGTCGTGTTGGATACCAGTAACGGCCAGGAACGTTGGCGCGTCGAGATGCAGCCGTCGACTGGACGGCATGAGGTCATCGCAGTTGTCGACGGAGCGGTCATCGTGCGCAGCGCAGCGGGCCCAGACATGGCATATCGACGGCTCTTCGCATTCGATGAGAACTCTGGTGCGGTGCTCTGGGAACGCGGTTTCCGAGGCGATTGGTCGGCCACGGCGGACAACAACGCCGGGTTGGTGTACGTCGGGGTGCGGCGACCGGCTGCGTCGGACGAGAGCGAGGTCGAGGTACTCGATCCCCGGACAGGCAGCCGAGTTAACGTTGTTGCAGGGGCTTATGTCGGCATTGATCCGGACGGTCGACTCGTCTCCCGTGTCAGCGACACGATGTTCGCCACGTCCGTCGACGATCGAGTTCTGCTCGGCGTGATATACCCCGATGATTCGCCTTTCGCTCTCGTAGGGCAGGAAGTTGTCGTCGCCGGCAGGGCCGAGTCAGAACTGAGCGCTCTCTCCGGAGCCGGCGAGTCGCGCCAGCTTTCTTTGACCGGCTCGACCGGTATCAGCGCTCCGGATGCGGTTACGTTCCTCAAACCACTCGGCGAGTCGGCGCTTCTCGTCAGTGGTGCGGGGGCGGTCCACGGGGCGACGGTCGGCGAGGACAACGTCGAGATCCTTTGGCGTGTGGTGGGAGCGCTGCTTGACAGTGCGGCAACCGACCGCGGGCGATCGCTACTCATCGGGACTGAAAGCGGAGCCCGGCAACGGGTGGTTGACAGCTCGACGGGTCGCACGATCGTCAACCTTGAGTTGCGGCCTGGGGTGCAGACAGTGCTTGAGCTGGTAGCGAACGGTGTTGTGGTGCCGGGTGTCGTCAACGGCACGTCGGTGCGAGCGGCTGTTGATCTCGACGGGCGTGAACTGTGGACATTGCCGGGTACCGGACCGCTGGCTATCGGCCGGGGCGTCGTGGTCGATGTGACCCACAGTCTTGTGCCCGGTGCAGACCGGAACGGTTTTCGTCTCGTCGCTTACGGCGATTTGGCAGGGGTCGGGTCTGGCGTGGACGATTGTCTCAACGTGATGACCGAGTGGATTTCGCGCTGACGGGCCGTCCGCCACGCTGATGATGGGTACGGTCGGGTCCGTGAGTGCAGTGGCGAAAGGACGTGATCGGCTCGGCTGGTCCGTTGTGTTCGAAACTGCATGGAGCGAACTGGGCCGGCCAGGTGACCCGGCGCGAGTCACCCGCCTCGACCGAGGGTGGAGCACCGCAGCGCGGACGCTCGAACAGGCCGTTGGGATCGACGAGCCGGTGAGGCTGCGCAATATCGGTGCTGATGTGGCCGTGGGCGATTGGATCGTGCCGAGTGACGACGGTGAACGGGTTGAGCACGTGCTCGACCGAACGTCGGCATTCACCAGACGGGCGTCGTTCGACGGGATGCGGGCTGTGGCCCATACGCTTGCGGCGAACATCGACGTCGTCTATCTGATCCACGCACTCGGTACTCCACCGAGTCCGCGGAGGCTAGAACGCGAGCTGGTTTTGGCGTTCGATTCCGGCGCTGACCCGGTCGTCGTGCTCACCAAGACCGATCTGGTCGACGACCCCGAGCCGGCCCGCGATGCGCTCGTCCAGGTTGCTCTCGGTGTTCCGGTGCTCCTCGCAAGCGGGATCACAGGTGAGGGTATTGATGCGATTCGTGATGCAGCGTCAGGCAACCGGACCCTCGCATTCCTGGGTGCGAGTGGCGTGGGAAAGTCGACGTTGATCAACGCGCTCGTGGGTGACGCGATTCTGGCGACGTCCGAGGTTCGCGAAGCCGACCATCGCGGTCGTCACACGACTGTGGCTGCGGAGCTCGTCCCGATGCCCGGCGAGGGTTGGATGATCGACACCCCGGGCGTTCGAGCGGTCAGCCTCTGGCTCTCGGGTGACGGCATTGAGCGGGCATTTGCCGACGTGTTCGACCTGATGGATCACTGCCGGTTCCGCGATTGCAAGCATGATCAGGAGCCGGGGTGCGGAGTTCAACGGGCTATTGCCGACGGCGTCCTCGACCCGGTTCGGCTGTCAGCGCTTGAAGCGTTGATCGAGGAGGAGGAAGCGTTAGAGAAGGAACAGAAGGCACGATTAAAAGCTGCCGATCGGCGCGCCAAGGACCGACGTCGCCCTGAGGTGGCCGAGTTCGACGGGATGCGCGACTGATGCGTTGGGGCCGTAAGGAGCTCGAGGCGGCAGGAGGGCCCGGCGCGATTGCCGCGAACGGCAAGTCGGTTGAGTCGGTGTGGGATTTCCCGCGCCCCCCGATCGTTGAGCGAGTCGACTGGCGGGTTCGAGTCGTTCACGGTGGTGTAACGATCGTCGACGCACCTCGTGCCGTGCGCGTGCTCGAAACGAGTCAGGCGCCGTCCTACTACGTTGCGGATGAGTTCGTCGACCGCAGTCACCTAGCTGAGGTGCCACGCCGATCGACGTGTGAGTGGAAGGGTTCTGCGAATTACGCCGACGTCGTCGTCGGCGATCGGCGAGTAAGGGAGGCGAGTTGGACCTATCGCGAGCCGACCCTGCGTTTCGAACCGATCCGCGGCTACTGGGCGTTCTATGCTCAAACCCTTGATGAGTGTTGGGTCGACGACGAGCGAGTCGACGGCAACGAGGGCGGCTTTTACGGCGGATGGATCACCGCCAACGTGACCGGCCCGTACAAAGGGGCCACTGGCACCATGTTCTGGTGAGCCACGCAAAGGGTCTGCGCTAGATCGGCGTGCGCAGTCGTCTCAAAGATTGTCGAGCGTCCAGCCGACGCCGGATTCGTCGATCGAGTGAATCCAGAAATCATTGCGGACTACGGCGCTGATGGGCAACGGCCCATAGATGTGCGGAAACAACTCGGTGACACCCGGGGCAGGTGGCTCCCACGCAATCGCGTGGGAGATCTTGCGCTGATCAATCGTCAGCAGCACCAGTTGGTCGACGTCGGCATAGAAACGATTAGCGGTTGCTTCAATCTGGTTAAAGGTTGACGCGTGGATGAAGCCCTCTTCCTTCAACGTCCGGCCCCGCGTCGACATGGTGTACTCACCTGTCTGGAACGCGACAGCCCAGTCGTCGGGCATCGCTAGGTGGAAAATTGTGTGGCCGAGGTTCGGTGTCGTAGGCATCGTCAGAGCTGGCCCGCATCGAGCAATCGTCGGACCTCTACGGCGCGCTCGCGTACGGCTGGAAGGTCGGACAGTCGCTCCGAGGCGCGAACCTGACGGGCGATCCGAGCGTTCTTTACGAAGCGATCGTGGTGCCGGTCGAGAAAGTCCCAGTACAGAGTTGTAAACGGACATGCGTCGTTGCCGACTCGCTGCTTGCGGTCGTAGCGACAGTTGCCGCAGTAATCACTCATCTTGTCGATGTAGTTGCCGCCGGCGGCGTAAGGCTTGGTGGCCATCTTCCCCCCGTCAGCCCATTGGCTCATCCCGATCACGTTGGGCAACATGACCCACTCAGCGCCGTCGATGAAGTGGGACCACATCCAGTCGGTCATGTCCCACGGATCAACACCGTGCAGCATCGCAAGATTGCCAAGCACCATCAGTCGCTGGATGTGATGGTTGTACGCCTTGTCGTGCAGAGCGGAGATGCAGCTGGATACGCAGTTCATCTCGGTTACTGCGGCGCCGGTGAACGCCGGCGGAACCGGCCGGTCGGCGCCGAGCACGTTGCTTGATCGGTAGTCGGGCATCCAGAGCCAGTAGACGCCCCAGACGTACTCGCGCCAGCCGATGACCTGGCGAATGAAGCCTTCTGCGGAGTTGATCGGGACCGTGCCTGCGTTATAGGCCTCCTGAACGGCATCGCACACTTCGCCCGGGAGGAGCAGCCCGATGTTCATGTACGGCGAAAGTACCGAGTGTGCCAGGTGCCATGACCGCTGGACCATAGCGTCCTCGTGCGGCCCAAATTGTGGGAGGACTTTGTCGACGAAGTGACGTAGCCGACTCAACGCACCACGCCTTGAAGTCGCCCACGTTCCGTCAGGCTCCGCCCCCCAGAGCCCACCGCCGCATTTTTCGGTGGCGTGTTCGAGATCGGCGAGCACCTGCCGATCGAGGTCGTCGAGCTGGGAGATCTGTGGATCCGCCCACGGGTTAACGTCACCCTTCGGCGGCGGCTCGCGATTTTCGTCATCGAAGTTCCAGCGTCCGCCGACCGGTTCACCATCATGGTCCATCAGGTAGCCGAGCCGGGTCCGCTGCCAGCGGTAGAAGTCCTCCAGCTTGAAGCTCTTCCGTCCGGTCGCCCAGTCGGCGAATTCGTCGTAGTGGCAGAGGAATTGATTGGTACGCACGATCGTGATGTCGAGGCCGCCGAGGAGTTCAAGGCCGTCCCAGCTCGCAGGCTCGGTGGCGGTGACGACCTCGGGAGCGAACTCGGCAATGTGTTCGAGTAAGCCGGCGCGCAGCGAGTCGGCGTGGCGGTAGTCGACCTTGAACCCGGCGGCGGTCAGTTCAATTGCGAATCGCCGCATCGCAGTGATCACAAAGTGGGCGCGCTGGCGATGCCACCTTTTTGAGGCGAGCTTGCCGAGTGACTCGACGAGCAAGATGCGGTCAGTCCCCGGGTCGGCATCGGCGAGTGCGCCGATCCGGCGATTCAGTTGGTCGCCAAGCACCCAGATCGTTCGCATCCCCTGATCCTGGCGGTCGAGTGGTGGTGGCGCCAACTGTGCGTCAAGTCCGTGGAAGACTGCGACCCGTGTACGAGCTGCCAGACGTGATGGAAGCCGCAGTAACCGTCGGTCACGGCGGCCCCGAGATGATCGAGTTGCGCACCGACGTCCCGCTCCCGTCGCTGGAGCCTGGCGGCGCGCTCATCCGGGTCACGGCAGCAGCGGTAAATAACACCGATCTATGGTCACGTGAGGGGCGGTACGGAACGGTAGATGATCCCAAGGCGGTCGCCGGTTGGCAGGGAACGTCGCTCCGATTTCCGCTGATTCAGGGAATCGATGTCGCCGGCTTCGTCGAAGCGGTGGGCGATGACGTCGATGAGGCATGGATCGGGTGCCGCGTCATCATCGATCCAGCCGTTGAATATCTGGGCTACACCCCGAGTCGGTTTATCGGCAGTGAGGTTGACGGTGGATTTGCACAGTTCTTCGTAGCCACGATTGACCAACTCCACGCTGTCTCAGAGTCTCCCTTGAGCGACGCGCAGCTGGCATGTCTCCCGACTGCCTACGGAACGGCGCTTGGCATGCTCAACCGGGCTGCTTGCGCAGCAGGTGAGCGGGTGCTCGTGACCGGCGCCTCAGGTGGTGTCGGCTTGGCTGTGATCCAGCTGGCTACGGCACGTGGTTGTGAGGTGGTCGCCCGGACCAGTGCAACGAAAGCCCACCTGGTGTTGGCTGAGGGAGCTAGCGCGGTCTCGCTGCGCGGTGTCGATGACCTGTCCGATCTCGATGAGGTCGACGTGGTCGTCGACGTGGTCGGCGGCGACGAGTTCGGCCTGGTCGTCGACCGCCTGCGCGACGAAGGGCGGCTGGTTACTGCCGGAGCGATCGCTGGCCCGATCGTCACCCTCGACCTGCGCCGACTGTATCTGCGGCGTCGCACGCTAATCGGCTCGACGATGCACACAAGGTCTGACTTCGCTGCGCTTGCGGACCTCGCTCGTACCGGTTCTTTCGAACCGCTCGTCGCCGACATGCTTCCGCTCCGGCGGATCACCGATGCCCAGTCGCGTTTCGTGGCCAAGGACTTTGTCGGGAAGTTAGTGCTCGATCCGTGGGCGACGACCCCGATTACCTGAACCGCTGACGGCGCTTCAGTCGCCATGTTGCGGCGAATTCGGCGCGTCGCCCATCACGCAGACGCTGACCGTGACCGGTGGATTGGCGACCGACGCGGCTGTCGAGCGTCCGAAAGGGTCAAGGTGTTCGCTGACCAACGCCTGAGCGCCGACGAGCAGAATGGGCCATCCAATTCGATAGCTCGGCCGCACGCTACGACGCTGGTGCCGTTGCCGTTTTTGTCGGCGTAACTGAGCACGGTTGTCAACCGCCAAAGCAACTCGGCCGGACGTGAACTCGAAACGGAGTAGAAGTTGTCAAAGCAATTTCGAAAGGTGAAGCGTGCAATGGTCGGAATCGTCGGGTCTGAATTGATGATGCAACGTTAGGATCGACGGCGTCCTACAGGGAGGTGTCTGGGTACCTGGTGGGCTCCGCCGCCTTCAAAGCGGTTGGGATGGGCGATCCCCATCCGGCGGGTTCGATTCCCGTCCACCTCCGCCAAT
>Ga0115572_10000104_pt1 | contig 68503 bp, 60 predicted proteins | sample COGITO_mtgs_1206_FD_88681 | JGI IMG/M metagenome (GOLD analysis project Ga0115572, IMG submission 88681) | Pelagic marine microbial communities from North Sea - COGITO_mtgs_120607 | ecosystem: Environmental > Aquatic > Marine > Epipelagic | place: Germany:Helgoland, sampling site Kabeltonne... | reverse complement strand
TAAAAAACTCCCAATGTCATTCCGAAATGAGCTTTTTTAAGCGATTGAGGAATCTATTTTTATCCTCAGATTCCTCGTCGTTCATACTTCTCTCTTTCGGAATGACATCCGCTTACAAAATATCAGTATTAAAAAACTCCCAATGTCATTCCGAAATAAGCTTTTTTAAGCAATTGAGGAAGCTATTTTATCCTCAGATTCCTCGTCGTTCATGCTTCTCTCTTTCGGAATGACATCCGCTTACAAAATATCAGTATTCAAAAACCCACAATGTCATTCCGAAATAAGCTTTTTAAGTGATTAAAGAATCTATTTTTATCCTCAGATTCCTCGTCGTTCATACTTCTCTCTTTTGGAATGACATCCGCTTACAAAATATCAGTATTCAAAAACCCACAATGTCATTCCGAAATGAGCTTTTTTAAGCAATTGAGGAAGCTATTTTTATCCTCAGATTCCTCGTCGTTCATGCTTCTCTCTTTCGGAATGACATCCGCTTACAAAATATCAGTATTAAAAAACCCACAATGTCATTCCGAAATGAGCTTTTTTAAGCGATTGAGGAATCTATTTTATCCTCAGATTCCCCGTCGTTCATACTTCTCTATTAGGAATGGTATACATTGTATAATGTATTTTTAAAACATAAGAATACTCCTTCTATTTCAAATCCTTCAAAACCAATTGAACAGACTTAAAGCCATTCCACTCATTTTCATCCAAGGCATAGACAATGTCAAAATCATTTTGTACAAACTCCATTTTATTGCCCAAGTTAAAACCAATAGCATTGTAAGTTTTTTTATTATCCCCTTGAAAAACATTCAGTTTTAAATGTGTTTTATCTGCACCCACTTGTTTTCCATACCCATTATCTCTGACACAAGAAGATGTAAAGGTAGGTTTCATATTCATGGGGCCAAAAGGAGCCATTTGCTGAATGATTCTAAAAAATCTAGGTGTAATTTCCGATAAATCGAGTTCTGCATCCACAGATATTTCTGGAGTTAATAATTTTTTGTCAATAGTTCTCTCTACAACTTCTTCGAACTTGTTTTTAAAATTGGTGTAATTTTCTGGAAGTAAAGTGAGTCCTGCAGCATATTTATGTCCGCCAAATTGTTCGATAAACTCCTCGCATTCATGAAGTGCATTATAGACATCAAAGCCTTTTACAGAACGAGCAGAAGCCGCTAGCTTATCGCCACTTTTTGTAAATACTAAAGTGGGTCTGTAGTATTTTTCAATCAATCTAGAAGCCACAATACCAATAACTCCTTTGTGCCAATCCTCTTGATACACAACCGAGGAGAAACACTGTTCTTCGGCATTGTCAATAATTTGTATAACGGCTTGATCAGTAATTTTTTTATCCAACTCCTTTCTATCTGCATTAAAAATTTCTATGGAAGCAGCAAATCCAATAGCAGCCTCTAAATCCATTTCTGTTAACAATTCAACAGCGAAGTTTCCATGTTTCATTCTTCCGGCAGCATTGATTCTTGGTGCAATTATAAAAACGACATCAGTTATAGTAAGTTCGGTCTTTTTCGTTTGATGAATAAGCGCTTTAATTCCGTTTCTTGGATGCTGATTAATCACTTGCAAGCCATGAAATGCTAGTACTCTATTTTCTCCAATCATCGGAACAATATCTGCAGCAATCGCAGTAGCAACTAAATCTAAATACGGAACAAAGTCTTCCATTGTTTGATTTCTAGAAACTCCTAAAGCCTGAATGAGCTTAAACCCTACTCCACAGCCACACAATTCATCAAAAGGATAGGTACAATCTTCTCTTTTGGCATTTAAAACTGCAACAGCTTTTGGGATCTCTGCCCCTGGTTTGTGATGATCACAAATAATAAAATCGATGTTTTTTTGGGTTGCATATGCTACTTTATCGATTGCTTTTATACCACAATCTAGGGCTATAATAAGAGAAAAATCATTGTCATTCGCAAAATCAATTCCCAGATAAGAAATACCATAACCTTCTGCATATCTGTCTGGAATATAGGTTGCAATATTTGGATAAATTGTTCTTAAATAAGAGGAAACTAAAGAAACAGCAGTCGTGCCATCCACATCATAATCTCCATAAATTAAAATATTTTCATTGTTAGCAATTGCAGTTTCAATTCTTGCCACTGCAACATCCATGTCTTTCATTAAAAAAGGGTCATGAATTTCGTCTAAACTTGGACGGAAATATTTTTTTGCGTCCTCAAATGTTTCAATATTTCTTTGACATAAAATTGCTGCAATTTTAGAACTTACCTGTAATTCTTTTGCTAATTTTTCTACTTTGTCTTTTTCTGGCTGAGGTTTTAAGCTCCATCTCATAGCTTTTCTTTTTTGATGTTAAGGTACAATAATCTCGAGAAAATAGAAACTATTAAAAGATAAAGACCAAAAAAAAATTAACTCTAAAGACGCATTCCAGAGACTAAATAAAATCAAGATTCCAACAATATAGGGTACTATAAGAGGGGGTTTATTCATCAATATGTTAGAGTTCATGTAGGAAAATTTCTATCTCCACCTCAGCAAATTGTCGAAACATCTCCATAACACCACAGTATTTTGTGACTGATAAATTTACTGCTTTTTGAATTTTCTTAGGGTGTAAATCATGGTCTGTAAAATGATAATCAACTTTAACTTTCTGATAAAACCTAGGATGATCTTCTGTTAATTCTGCAGTCACATCTATCTTAAAATCGGCAACTTCAGCATGCATTTTTTTTAACAAAGAAACAACATCTAAACCTGAACAACCTGCTAAAGAAGATAACATTAATGCTTTGGGAGCAAAACCAACTGTGTCTCCATTATCATCAGAATTATTGAACATGGTGAATGTATGTTCGCTAGGATTGTCAGTTTCAAATTCATTATTTTTTTTCCAAGTAGTTGTTACAACGTTTGTAGTCATATTTAATGTATTTTTAATTGTGTATTTAAAATTGAAAATAGTAATTTGTAAGCTCGTACAAAAATAAAAAAACAGATAGGAATTCATCCTTAAAACAAGAAAATCTCAAAAAAGACAGTTCTTTCTGTTTATTCTTACTAAAAAAAATATGGCACTCGTAACACCTTTATCAGCAGAACACGATTTAGAAACAAAAAAATTAGCTGAATTTTTTAATGAAACACTTGGGTTCTGCCCTAATTCTGTTTTAACCATGCAGCGAAGACCAGCAATATCTAAGGCTTTTATCAATTTAAATAAAGCGGTGATGGAAAATAACGGTCGAGTAACCTCTGCTTTAAAAAGAATGATTGCTTGGGTTTCTAGCAACGCTACTGGGTGTCGTTATTGCCAGGCACACGCAATCAGAGCTGCAGAACGATACGGAGCAGAACAAGAACAATTAGATCATATTTGGGACTATAAAACACATGCTGCCTTTTCTGACGCAGAAAGAGCTGCATTGGATTTTTCTTTAGCGGCTTCAATAATACCAAATGCAGTTGATCAAAACATCAAAAAAGAACTTTATAAATATTGGGATGAAGGCGAAATCGTAGAAATGTTAGGGGTAATTTCTCTTTTTGGTTATTTAAATCGTTGGAATGACTCTATGGGAACTACACTAGAAGAAGATGCGATAGAAAGTGGAAAAAAGTATTTGGGAACACATGGTTTTGAAATCGGAAAACACCAAAAATAATTTAGTTGTATCCATTCTGATTTATATTACTTCATACACAAATAAAGCCTGGTTAATTGAATGATCAATTGAAAATAGTAGGGCTCCACCAAAATTACTTCCATTGGTTAAAATGAAACACAATAGCTAAAATTATTAAAATAAAATTAGATCGTAAACTGAAAAGTCGATCTTCTAGTTCAAACCCATTTTAAAAGATATCATAGGAAACACTAATTTACAGAGTATCAAGGATATGAAAAAGGGATGCTTTTTTTTAGAATTGAAATGCACTATTAATAATTCTAATTGATATATTTTAAATATTATTAAAATTATAAGTATTCATTTTTTTAAATCAATAATTATTTGATAAATACGAGATTATTTAAATTTTGAACCTATAAAATTAAGTATAAATACTTAATTTTGTTTAAAATACGTAGTTATGCAAACAATTATTGTTGTTGGAAATGGGATGGTTGGTTACAAGTTTTGCGAGAAATTTGCAGCGAAGTCTAAAAGTAAGGATTTTAAAATCATCGTTTTTGGAGAGGAGCCCAGACCTGCCTATGATAGAGTTCATTTAAGTGAGTTTTTTGAAAATCAAGATGCCAAAGCATTGGAAATGGCCCCTGTAGAATGGTATTTACAAAACGGAATTGATCTAATTGTTGATGAAAAAGTTTCTGAAATTCACAGAGCATCTAAAACAATAACGACTGCAAAAAATAGAACTTTAAATTACGATTATTTGGTCTTAGCTACAGGTTCTTCTGCTTTTGTCCCTCCTATAAAAGGAGTTGAAAAGGAAGGTGTTTTTGTCTATAGAACAATTGAAGATTTAGAGGGAATGCTAGGGTATGCAGCAAAATTAAAAGCAGAAAAACCGGATGCAAAAGCGGCCGTTTTAGGTGGCGGTCTTTTGGGGTTAGAAGCAGGGAAAGCAGTTATGGATATGGGCCTAGAGCCTCATATTGTAGAATTTGCCTCTAAATTAATGCCAAGACAATTAGATGCTAGAAGCAGTCAAGTACTACAATTAAAGTTAGAGTCATTGGGTTTAAACATACATTTAAGTAAAGCCACAAATCAGATTTTAGGAAATGGATCTATTGTTGGAATGGAATTTGGAGCAGAAGATGTATTAAATGTAGATATGTTAGTAATTTCTGCCGGAATTAGACCAAGAGACGAATTGGGAAAAACTGCTGGTTTAGAAATGGGAGTGCGTGGAGGAATTGTTGTAAACAATAAAATGCAAACTTCAGATGAAAATATTTTTGCAATTGGCGAAGTGGCGCTGTACAATCAAATGATATATGGTTTAGTTGCTCCTGGTTATGACATGGCTGAAATAGCTGTTAATCAGATCATGGGAAAAACAGAAAGTACAATGCCAAAAGACATAGATATGTCTACAAAATTAAAATTGATAGGTGTAGATGTTGCAAGTTTTGGAGAGCCTTTTATGCCAGATTCAAAAGGACATTCCATTATTTTTGAAAATAAAACACAACATTTATATAAGAGAATTAATGTTAGCCATGATGGAAAAAAACTGTTAGGAGGAATTCTAGTTGGTGATGCTACTGATTATAATATGTTGCATCAAGTGTATTTAAATGGAATGACAATTCCTGAAGATCCATCGCAATTAATTTTACCAGCAAATGAAGGTGATGCTTCCTTTGGAAGTGTTTTAGACCTGCCAGATACAGCTCAAGTTTGTTCTTGTGAAAGCATCAGTAAAGGTGACATCTGTTGTTCAATTACTGAAGAGGGTTGCCATAATTTAGGGGATGTAATTACAAAAACAAAGGCGACAACAGGATGTGGTGGTTGTAAACCCATGGTTTCAGATTTGGTAAATGAAACACTAAAATCGTTAGGAAAAGAAGTAAAAGAAACTATTTGCGAGCATTTTGATTACAACAGACAAGAGTTATATGATTTGATAAAAGTGGGTAAAGTTTCTGATTATCAGGAGGCTTTAAATGCGTTTGGAAAAGGTCATGGTTGCGAAATTTGCAAGCCTTTAGTTGCATCAATTTTTGCTACTGTAACCATGGAAACTCCAAATCGTCAGCCAACAATTCAAGATACAAATGATCGGTTTTTGGCAAATATTCAAAGAAACGGAACGTATTCTGTAGTCCCAAGAGTTGCAGCCGGAGAAATTACTCCAGATCAACTAATTGTAATTGGTGAAGTTGCAAAAAAATACGATTTATATACTAAAATTACGGGAGGCCAACGAATAGATTTGTTTGGTGCACAAGTTCATGAATTACCACTGATCTGGAAAGAGCTAATTGCCGCCGGATTTGAAAGCGGTCATGCTTACGGGAAATCGCTAAGAACTGTAAAAAGTTGTGTGGGTTCTACTTGGTGTAGGTTTGGTATGCATGAAAGCGTCACTTTTGCTATTGAAATTGAAAATAGATACAGAGGTTTACGGTCTCCTCATAAATTAAAAGGAGGGGTTTCAGGTTGCATTAGAGAATGTGCAGAAGCTAGAGGTAAAGATTTTGGATTAATTGCTGTTGATGGTGGTTGGAATTTATACGTCTGCGGAAATGGAGGAGCAACACCAAAACATGCCGTTTTATTGGCAGAACAATTGGATGACGAAACAGTCGTAAAATACTTAGATCGTTTTTTAATGTTTTACATCAGAACTGCTGGCCCATTGGTTAGAACTGCCCCTTGGCTAGATAAATTAGAGGGAGGAATAAAGTATTTAAAACAAGTTGTTATTGAGGATTCTTTAGGAATTGCTGGAGAGTTGGAAACTGAAATGCAAGGGCTTGTAAATAAATACGAATGCGAATGGAAACAAGCCGTAGAAAATGAAGAAGTAATGAAGCGTTTTAAACATTTTGTAAATTCTGATGATACAGATGATACCATTAAATTTGTAAAAATGAGAACACAAAAAAAACCAAAAGCCTGGATTTAAATCATAAACAAACTAAAAAAACAAAGAATATGCAAGAGGTATTAGAGAGTTATAAAACAGTTTTAGAATCAGAAGTAAATGAATGGTTTAAGGTTGGCAAGATATCAGATTTCCCAGAAAACAGTGGTGCTTGTATAAAATATAACACCAAGCAAATTGCAGTGTATAATTTTTCAAGAACAGGCAAGTGGTATGCCACTCAAAATTTATGTCCACATAAAATGGAAATGGTTTTGTCTTTGGGTATGATTGGTGATAAATCAGGAATTCCAAAAGTAGCTTGCCCAATGCATAAAAAGAATTTCTCTTTAGAAGATGGATCAAATTTAGCTGGTGAAGATTTAAAAATTGCAACCTATCCTGTAAAGATTAAAGACGGAAATGTGTATATTGGCTTTTTAAATTAAATAAATGAAGCCTACTAGATTTGAAACTGCAATTGCATTAATCGATAAAAAAAACGCTGAAGATGAGAATACTTATCAAGTTTCAGGATTAGCATATCCTAAAGAATTATTGTACTCTCAACGAATGACTAGAACGTTGTTACGATTTGAACCCAATGCATCAAAAGCGCTTCAAATTGCAGCACGTGCTCAGCATATTTGTCGTTGGAAGATTCAAAGGGATGAATACGCAATGGACAGAGTTGGCTATTTAAAATGGCGTGAAACACTCAAAAAAATGCATGCAGATATTACTGGCGAAATTTTACAACAAGTTAATTTTGATGTCCAGTTTACAGATAGAGTCCAGAAAATTATTCTTAAAAAATTAATTAAAAAAAATGAAGAATCCCAAGCTTTAGAAGACACTATTTGTTTGGTTTTTTTAGATTATTATTTTGATGAATTTGCAGCGAAACATTCTGATGAAAAAGTAATTGACATTCTACAAAAAACTTGGGTAAAAATGTCTGCAAAAGGTCATGAAGCTGCTTTAAAAATTACTTTTTCTGAAAAAGGTTTGGCTTTGGTGAAACAAGCGATTTCCTAAACACAGTTGGATATATGACAAAAAACGGCAATTCATTAGACAAAAAAACTTTTGATAAATTAAGTCGTTTGTATATTATTGCTTTAAGCACAATTGCACTTTCTGTAATTATCAGTCAAATTTTAGTTCGCAATCATTTAGACACTCAAAAAAGTGATTCTACAGTTATAAATATTGCCGGAAGACAAAGAATGCTGAGTCAGAAATTAACAAAAGAAATTGTTTCTCTCACTGTTTCTTTTGATGAAAGCAACAGAACTATTCTCAAAAAAAGCATCAAAGAAACCCTTTTTTTATGGAATTTATCACATAATTCTCTACAAAAAGGGAATGACAGCTTAGGACTTCCTAAAAAAAATAGCCGTAAAATAAAACAACAATTCACAGCAATTAATCCTGTTTTTGACACCATTCAGAAAGCCTCAAAATCTATTGTCAAAAAGTTAGAAATAAATCCTTTAACATCTATTAATAAGTTGTCTTCAGATATCAAAAAAATTACTAATAATGAGGGTGAATTTTTGTTCATTATGGACAAGATTGTGAATCAATATGATTTAGAAGCCGATGAAAAAGTAGTTTGGTTAAGAAAGTTAGAATTTTCTTTAATGGTGTTGACTTTGTTAATTCTTTTGGGTGAATTTGTATTCATTTTTTGGCCCACAGCCAAATCAGTTAAAGCAACATTATCAGATTTATTATCCGCAGAAAAGAAAGCAAAAAAAATGGCTTTTGATGCAGATGAATTAAGTCTTTCTAAAGAAAAATCAATCAAAGAATTACGAGTATTAAGTCACGCAATGGATGAAACTTTATTGTTCGCAAGAATTTCATCAGATGGGAATTTAATTCATATTGGAAATAAGTTTTCACGTTTGTTTAAAGTATCAAAATTGAAGCAAGATGTCTTGTTTTGGAATTTTTTAAGTAGCAATAAAAAAGAGCAATCTCTTATTGAAGATTTAATTAAGAAGTTCAAAAAAACAGGGTGGCAGGGAGAAGTAAAAACAACAATAAAGTACAATATTGCTATTTGGTTAGAAATGGCAATTATTCCATATAGACCAACAGAAGATAAATCTGAACTATTGATTATTGCCTCAGAAATTACAGAAAGAAAATTTGCACAACTAGAAGTAGAAATGCTGAATAAGGCTAGTTATGATGAAAAAATTAGTCAGCAGAAAATCATCTCAAGTAAGATTATTGAGAACCAAGAAAAAGAACAAAATAGAATTGCAAAAGATGTTCATGATGGAATTGGACAAATGCTCACAGGTTTAAAATACAATCTAGAAAGTATAAATATCAATGATATAGAGAAAACTGCTTCTAAAATTGAACACCTAAAAGCCTTAACTACAAATATTATAAAAGGCGTGAGAACGGCCACTTTTAACTTAACACCTCCAGAATTATCCGATCACGGAATTGTGCCTGCTATTACAAAATTAACTTTAGAATTGGGGAAATTAACAGGTAAAAAAATTCGATTTTTAAACAAAACAGATTTCAATTCACGTTTGGATTCTTTGGTCGAAATTAACATCTATAGAATTACTCAAGAAGCTATTAATAATGCTATTAAATACGCAGATTCCTCTCATATTTTGGTGTCTTTATCTCATAGCAAAAACATATTAAGTATGGTTATAGATGATGATGGAAAAGGTTTTGAACCATCAAAAGTAAAGAAAGTAAAAAATGGTGATGGAGGAATGGGAATGACTTTCATGAAAGAACGTATCAAATATATTGATGGTAGATTGTTCTTAAATTCTGAACTTGGAAAAGGAACTAGAGTCACTTTGAATATTCCCATTTAGAAAACACTCTATAAACGATCACTTCGAAGATTAAAGAAGTCTCATAAATAGATTTATGATGCGATTTCACCTAAAATCTAAATGAGAGCACTGACCTTAAATTGGTTAATTTTAACGAAGTAATATTGTTTTTCAATAAATACGTAGTTCTACTTAAATTTGTTATTTTTGTATGACAAATATTTTACAATTATGATGATTAATGTAGTTTTGGCTGATGATCACGTCTTAGTTAGAGATGGAATCAAGGCGCTTTTAGAAGATCAAACAGGGATTGCTGTAATAGATGAAGCCTCCAATGGTAAAGAAGCATTGGAAGTGATCTCTAAAAATAAACCTCACGTTTTAATTGTTGATATTCGAATGCCAGAAATGAATGGTATTGAGGTCGTTGCGGAAGTAACAAAGAATCACAAAGAGGTTAAAACATTAGTGCTTTCTATGCACGATTCAGAAGAATATGTTGTACAATCTATTCATGCAGGTGCTGATGGTTACTTACTAAAAGGTGCGAGTAAAAAAGAGTTTCTAAAAGCACTTAATAAAGTTGCAAATGGAGGTAAGTATTTTACTGGAGATGTGTCTAGTATCATTATGAATAATTTTGTAAACGGAAATACAACTAAAGTAGCTAAAACAGTAAAAGAACCTTTGGTACTTCCTTTTAAACTCACAAAAAGAGAAAAACAAATTTTGATTTTAGTTTTAGAGCTAAAAAACAATAAAGACATTGCTGATGAGCTCAAAATTAGCAAACGCACAGCTGAGGTACATCGTTTTAATTTAATGAAAAAGTTAGTCGCTAAAAACCTCCAAGAATTAACCAGTAAAGCTAAAGAATACCAACTAATTTAAATATTTTTATGTTTTACTTTTTCAAAACAGCCATTTTTTAACGTCAATTTTACCAAATTCTTAAAATGACTATTGCGTAGTTATTAATTTACTAATAATCAATATATACGTATTTTTTATACTTAAAATTAAGTATTTATACTTAGTTTTGTAATATAAATATATGTAAAATGTCAACATTATCTCAAGGAAAATCAACAACATTAAGCTTGCTTAATTTTAAAAATGTATCAACCCGTACATTTTGGATTTCATCAATATCTTTCTTTTTATGTTTCTTTTCATGGTTTGGTATTATTCCATTTATGCCAGATGTTGTAAAAGATTTAGGATTGACTCCAGATCAAAAATGGAATTCTATCATTTTAGCAGTTTCAGGAACTGTTTTTGCGCGTTTGCTAATTGGTAAATTGTGTGATAAACACGGACCAAGATTGTGTTATACTTGGTTGTTAATGTTAGGAGCTATTCCAGTTATTCTTTGTGGATTCGTGCAAACACCAGCTCAATTTTTAGTATGTAGGTTATTTATTGGTTTTATTGGTGCTTCTTTTGTTATTACGCAAGTGCACACTTCTTTAATGTTTGCACCAAATGTTGTAGGTACTGCTAATGCAACTTCTGCAGGTTGGGGGAACCTCGGCGGCGGAGCAAATAGATTAGGAATGCCTTTAATTGCTGTTGTATTAGTTGCTTTTGGAGTAGCAGATGCAGAGGCTTGGAGGTATTCTATGGTAATTGCTGGTATTGTTTGTTTTTTAATGGGAATTGTATATTTCTTTTGTACAAAAGATACTCCAAAAGGAAACTACAAAGATTTAAAAGCATCAGGAGAAATGATTGCTACTAGAAAAGATCAGGTAGGGTTTTTAGAAGTTTTGAAAGATTATAGAGTTTGGATTTTATTTGTGGTGTATGCAGCAAGTTTCGGAATTGAATTAACGGTTTACGGAACAATGGATGATTATCTTCAAAATACATTTCAATTAAAAAGAGTAACAGCTGGTAATATTGTATTATCATTTGCGTTGATGAATATTTTTGCAAGAACTTTAGGAGGTTTCTTTGGTGATAAATTTGGAAAATTGAAAGGCTTAAGAGGTCGTGTTTTATTCTTGTCTTTTATATTGACAATACAAGGAATTATGCTGATTTCTTTCTCTAATGCACCTAATTTGTTTTTAGGAATTGCCTTATTAATAGCATTTAGTTTAAGTGTACAAATGGCAGAAGGCGCAACATTTTCTGTTGTTCCTTTTATCAATAAAAAAGCAATAGGTTCTGTTTCTGGTATTGTTGGAGCTGGAGGGAATGTTGGAGCATTTTTAGCAGCAATATTATTAAAATCGAAGTCTTCGGTAGCAGAAAAAGCGGCAATTATAGCCAACGAAGGGTTGGGGGAAGAAGTTGTAAAATCAGCCCAATCTCTTGCCTCATCTAATGCAGTTTCAAGTGGGTATTTATGGATTGGTTTTGTCATATTAATTACTGGAGCAGTAGCCTTAACGATAAAGTTTTCTGAAGAAGAAGAAAATGCAGATGCGCCTCGTAAGATCAATGAAATTTCCCCAAAACTCATTCCCATAAAAGTAAAAAAATAACAAATAGACAATCACTCAAATAAAAACTAAATAACAAAATTAATTATTTATGAAGTGATTTTTTATTGATATAAAAATTCAAAGTATAGTTTTTTAGGGTATTCAAAATAATAAAATCAAACTTTGGTTAGTAAAATTTTAATGCCGTATTTAGTATAAAATCTTGGTCTAAATGATGAAAAATGAAGTAAAAACAACCTGTTCCTATTGTGGTGTAGGTTGTGGAATTATCGTAAAAAAAGACAGCAACAACAAGGTTTTTGTTGAGGGAGATAAAGAGCATCCTGTAAATAAAGGAATGTTGTGTTCTAAAGGGATGAATTTGCACTATGTTGCCAATGATACTTCAGATAGAATTTTATATCCAGAAATGCGTTGGTCTCGTTCTCACCCTCGTGAACGCGTTTCTTGGGATACTGCATTAGACAGAGCTGCCAATGTTTTTAAATCAATCATAAAAAAACACGGACCCGATTCAGTGGCTTTTTATGTTTCAGGACAAAGTTTAACTGAAGAATACTACATTGCTAACAAGTTAACGAAAGGGTTTATAGGTACAAATAACATAGATACCAACTCACGTTTATGCATGAGTTCTGCTGTAGTTGGTTACAAGAAAACCTTTGGGGAAGATAGTGTACCTATTTCATATGCAGACATAGAATTAGCAGACACTTTTTTAATCACAGGTGCAAATCCTGCTTGGTGTCATCCTATTTTATTTAGAAGAATAGAAAAACGAAAAGAAGAAAATCCGAATGTAAAAATCATTGTAATTGATCCTCGAAAAACAGATTCAGCAAATTTTGCGGATTTGCATTTACAACTCATACCAGGAACTGATGTGGTTCTATATAACGCTATAGGAAGGCGTTTGTACAAGAGAGGCTTAATTGATGAGAAATTCATCAAAAGACATACCCAAGGTTTTGAAGATTATAAGAAAGTTATTCTAGGAACAAATCTTAAAAAGGCTTCAAAAATTACGGGTGTTTCACAAGACGATATTGAAAAAGCAGCAGAAATGATTGGGCTTTCAAAAGGCTTTATCAGTATGTGGGCAATGGGTTTAAATCAAAGTGTGGTAGGTACAGATAAAAATGTATCACTTTTAAATTTATCATTAATTACAGGTCAAGTGGGCAAACCTGGTTCAGGACCTTTTTCTTTAACAGGACAACCCAATGCAATGGGGGGTCGTGAGGTCGGTGGAATGGCAAATTTATTAGCAGTTCACAAAGATTTGATGAACGAAGAGCACAGAAGAGAAGTAGCGCAGTTTTGGGGGGTTGACAAAATATCTCCAAAACCAGGATTGACAGCTACAGAAATGTTTGATGCTTTAAAAAGTGGAAAACTAAAAGCAGTTTGGATTGCATGTACAAATCCACTAGTGAGTTTGCCAAATTCGCATCTGGTAGAAAAAGCGATGGCAAATTCTAAGTTTGTTGTGGTTCAAGAAATTTCTCATAAATCAGATACTGTAAAATATGCAGATTTAGTTTTACCAGCTGCTGGTTGGTTAGAGAAAGAAGGAACTATGACCAATTCCGAACGTAGAATATCCTATTTACCAAAAGAGATTGAAGCGCCGGGAGAAGCAAGACCAGATGTAGAAATTTTCTGCGATTTTGCACAAAGAATGGGCTTTAGAGGATTCAATTACAACAGTGCAGAAGAAATTTATGATGAATATGCATCAATGACCAAAGGCACAAATATTGATGTTTCATTCCTAAATTATGATCGATTAAAAAACGAAGGTACTTTCCAATGGCCCGTTAACGAATATCGCCATTCTGGCACAGCTCGCCTTTTTGAAGATAAAAAATTCTATACACCATCTCAAAAAGCGATTTTTAATGTTCCATCAACCCTAGAAAATACTTCCGTAAAAACTAACAATGAATTTCCTTTGATTTTAACCACAGGTCGCATTAGAGATCAGTGGCACACAATGACAAAGACAGGGAAAGTGTCAAGATTAAAAACACACTATCCAAAACCTGTGTTAGAAATCAATCCCGTAGATGCGTATTTAAATGGTATTAAAGACGGAGATATTACCGAAATAAAAAGTGCAAACGGAATTGTTAGGGTGCGGGCAAAAATTACAGATGCCATTAAAGAAGGCGTAGTTTTCTTACCTATGCATTGGGGTAAAGTACTTAAAAGTAATTTAAATAGAGCCAATAATTTAACAAATACACACGTAGATCCAGTTTCTAAAGAACCAGACTTTAAGTTTACTTCAGTCTCGGTTTCTAAATATAAAAAACCAAAAGAAAAAATAATAATTGCAGGAGCAGGAGCAGCAGCATTCCGCTTTTTACAGAACTATAGAGATTACAATCAAGTAGATGAAATTCACGTTTTTTCAAAAGAATCGAACTTGTTTTACAATAGAGTTTTATTGCCAGAATATATTACAGAAGAGCTTTCTTGGGAACAATTATTAAAAATTAAAAACACTGAATTAGGGAATCTTAAAATTCAAATTCACCCAGAAACGATTATCGATAAAATTGATAAAGAACAGAAGAAAGTAATAGATTCTAATGGTGAAATCCACAATTTTGATAGGTTAATTTTAGCTACAGGAAGCAGCGCTTTTATTCCAAGAGATGTGCAAATCAATTTACCTGGTCGTTTTACAATGCGTAATAAAAATGATGCAGATGAATTTAAAAAATATCTAGACGATACTGGTTTGCCTCCAGAAGAGCAACACATAGTTATTGTTGGGGGTGGTTTGTTGGGACTAGAGTTGGCTGCAGCAATGAAGCACAAAAACGTAAAGATTACAATTGTGCAAAGAGCATCTAGATTAATGGAGCGTCAATTGGATAAAATTTCAAGCAAATTATTGGCTTTGGATGTTCAAGAAAGAGGTATTCAGATTTATTTTGACAACGAAGTAAGTACTGTTTTTGATGACGAAGATACAGGTGAATTAACTATCAATTTAAAGTCTGGAAAATACATCACAGCAAATGCAATTGTCTATGCAATTGGTACAAGACCAAATATTGAAATTGCAAAAAATAACGGAGTGATTTGTGGACGAGGAGTAAAAGTAAATCAACATTTACAATCTTCTCATCCAGATATTTTTGCGATTGGAGAAATTGCCGAATTTAATAATCAGCTATTCGGAATTACCTCTGCAGCAGAAGAACAAGCAGGTATTTTAGCAAATTTTATTGCTGGAGACATCAGCGAATCTTACAAAGGTTCTGTGTTGATGAATATTCTAAAATTTAACGATCTAAACCTTTGTAGTATTGGAGAAATTCAGGTCCCTGAGAATGATAACAGCTATGAGGAAATCATTTTTACTGATATTTCCAAACGTTATTATAAAAAATGTATTGTCAAAGACGATCTATTAATTGGTGCTGTTTTAATGGGCGATAAAAATGAGTTTGCTGAATTCAAAACAATGATTGAAAGCAAAATCGAAATGTCTGATAAACGAGATACGTTGTTAAGGGGCGCATCAAATGATACGCCAATGTTAGGAGAATTAGTTTGTTCTTGCAGTCAAGTTGGTTCTGGAAATATTGAAGAAGCAATTGCTGGAGGATGCACCAATTTTACAGAATTGTGTAATAAAACAGGTGCAGGTTTAGGTTGTGGAAGTTGTAAGACTGAGGTAAGAGAAATTTTGAATAACGCAAAAGTAGGAGCATGAGTTATCAGTTAAATAGAGTTATTGTAAAAGGAGGAGTTTTATCTCCTGGAGAATTGAAATACATCTGTGAATCTTTAGAAAGTTTAGGCCTAGACACCATTTCTTTTGGCTCAAGACAAGATATCTTATTGCCAAAAAAAACAAAAAAAGAAGATTTATCTAAATTTGACAAACTAACCATTGTTGGTTCTGATGAAACGGGTATAGAAAATATTGTGTCTTCTTACGTTTGTGCAGATATTTTTCCAAGCACTTCTTGGTTAACGGGAGATAGATACTTGTATTTGTTAGAGCAATTCAAATCCAAATCAACTTTAAAAATAAACCTTACAGACCCAAAACAACGTTTAGTACCTCTGTTTACAGGGCATATCAATTTTATTGCCTCAGCTCACGAAGATTACTGGTATTTATACATAAGACTTCCAGAATGGGAAAAAACAGAAATGTATCCTGCATTAATTTACAGCTGGGATTTAGATAAAATTGAAAAAGCCATAGAAAATATCCTTCAGGAAGAACCAGAAGATATCGAAACTATTTTCGAATTGGTAAGTGATGCTGTAGATACCAATAATAGAACAGTGGACAAACCATTAGAAGTTCCTTTTTATCCTTTTCCTTATTTTGAAGGGATGAATAAAATTGGAATGGACAAATACTGGTTGGGCTTGTATTGGAGAAATAACAAATACGACATTTCATTTTTAAAAGAAATGTGTGAATTATGTTCGGAAAATAAGATTGGTAAAATATCGATTACACCCTGGAAATCTTTTGTGGTAAAAGGAATTCCAAGAGAATCTAAATTAGTTTGGGAAAAGTTTTTAGGGAAAAGAGGGATCAATGTACGTCACTCAATGTTAGAATTGAACTGGCATTTACCAGTGGCGAATGAGGATGCTTTAAACTTAAAGAAATACTTAGTTGCCAATTTCGATCAGAATGATATCAGTACTTATGGCTTGACTTTTGGAATTACAGATTACAGTAAAACCTCTTATTACTTTACTTCTCTGGTTGTTCAAAAAAACAAACAACCAGAAAAGATTGGAAACTTTCAAACAAGAGATACCTATAACTTGTTGTATGCAAAAGATTTCGACCCAAACTCTAGAGAATATATTATGCATGTACAAGATGTAGATAAAGTTGAACTACCTGGTTTGTTGATGGAATTAAGTCAGTTGTATTTTGATCAATTAGGAAGTGAAAAAGAAGAAATTGCTACTACAGAAGTTCAAAAAGAAACTAGAGAATTAAAGGTGTATCAATGTCAAGACTGTTTCACAGTTTATAATGAAGCTTATGGAGATATTACTCAGAATATTCCACAGAACACTCGTTTTGAGAACCTTCCGAAAAACTATAAATGTTCCCTTTGCGAGGCACCAAAAACAAGTTTTAAAAAAGTGATGCTGCTAAAAAAAGTATAAAAAATGTCAACAATTCATCCATATACGAACCGTTCAAAAGATTTGAGAAATCAAATTGATGCTTGTAACCTGTGTGAAGGTGAAAACTGTTTAGTTCGCAAATATTCTGATGTTCTTTTAAACAATGATACTGATCAGAATACAGTTTTAAAATGCAAAAAAGGTCAACAGTTTATTATTGAAGGTGCACCTGTAAATGGATTGTTTTTTATCAAAAAAGGAACCGTAAAAGTTTTTAGAACTGGAATTAACGGACGAGAACAAATTGTACGTTTTGCTAAGGATTGTGAAATTATTGGTCATCGTGGTTTTGGAACTCAAGAATACTATTCTATTGGAGCAATAGCTTTACAAGACACAGAGTTGTATTATTTTTCGAAAGAATACTTACAAAAAATACTGTTAGAGAATCCAAGTATTACTTATGATATGATGTTGTTCTATGCAAACGAACTCAACAGAAGCGAAAACAAAGTAAAATCTATTTCTCAAATGACGGTTCGTGAGCGTGTAATTGATACCTTGTTATATATTTACAGAAAGTTTGGTAATTTGAGAGGATTTCTAAATCTGCCTTTAAGCAGAAAAGAATACGCAGATTATGCAGGAACTACTGAAGAACAAGTTATCCGAGTTTTTTCAACTTTAAAAAAGGAAGGACTAATCACTGCAAAAGGAAAAAAAATAGGCATCAATAATGTGCAAAACTTAAAGAACGAAATTAGTGAACACAACTACTTTTTAGACACTTAAAATAGTTCCATACTCGTCATTATCCTGAAATAAAGAATCTAAACTAAATTTTTAAAAGACCTTTCAATATTAAAACTTGAAAGGTCTTTTTAAGTAGAAAAGTTCTCAAAAAAACAACTACGTACAAAATATAAGTATGCTTTTTTTTATGTAATTACTTCGTAATCAATTATATATTTAAAAATTATGGTTTATCATAGCTTTCAACATGGTTTAAAAAGAGGTTTTTATCTGTGTGATATCATTATTTAGAATACTATCTAGGTATATATTTGTCAAAAAATAAGTATTAATACGTAGATTAATAAAACTTACAAAAAAATGAAATCTCTATTTAAAAAATCAACTTACATTTTACCGGCAGCAATATTATTATTTGCTTGTGGTGGTAAAGAAACTAAAAAAGAAACAAAAACTGAAGCTGTAAAAACTTCAAAAACGAAACAATTAGACATTGAAAAACCTCAATTAAAATTTGGGTTTATCAAATTAACAGACATGGCTCCTTTGGCAATTGCCAAAGAAAAAGGATTTTTCGAAGATGAGGGATTATTTGTTTCTGTTGAAGCACAATCTAACTGGAAAAATGTATTAGACCGAGTTATTGATGGTCAATTAGATGGATCACACATGTTAGCAGGTCAACCAATTGCTGCTGGTGCAGGTTTTGGACGTCAAGCAAAATTAGTAACTCCTTTTTCTATGGATTTAAATGGAAATGGGATAACAGTTTCTAACGATGTTTGGTCTAAAATGAAACCAAATGTGCCAAAAGACGGGAGTGGGAAACCGGTTCATCCAATAAAAGCAGATGCTTTGAAACCTGTAATTACTGAATATAAAAATGCTGGTAAAGCATTTAAAATGGGAATGGTTTTTCCTGTATCAACTCACAATTACGAAATTAGATATTGGCTAGCTGCAGCAGGAATTCACCCAGGAATGTATACCAAAGAAAACGTACAAGGACAAATTGATGCCGAAGTTTTATTATCTGTAACACCACCGCCACAGATGCCAGCAACATTGGAAGCAGGAACTATTTATGGTTATTGTGTTGGTGAACCTTGGAATCAGCAAGCGGTATTTAAAGGAATTGGTGTTCCTGTAGTAACAAACTATGATATCTGGAAAAACAACCCAGAAAAAGTTTTTGTTATGACACAGAAATTTATAGACGAAAATCCAAATACAGCGATAGCAGTAACCAAAGCTTTAATTAGAGCTGGTAAATGGTTAGACAAACCTGAAAATAGAAAAGAAGCTGTAAAAATCTTATCAATGTCACAATATGTTGGTGCGCCAGAAGCAGTTTTGGCAAATTCTATGACAGGAACTTTTGAGTTTGAAAAAGGAGACAAACGTGAAATGCCAGATTTCAATGTATTCTACAAGTACAATGCTACATTTCCTTTTTATTCTGATGGTATTTGGTTTTTAACTCAAATGAGAAGATGGGGTCAAATTCCAGATGCAAAACCAGCAGCATGGTATGCAAATACAATTAAAGATATATATAGACCAGATATTTGGAAAAAGGCTGCAACTCTTTTAGTGGAAGAAGGATATATTCCATCAACAGACATCCCAACTACAGATGGTTTTAAACCAGCAACTGCAGATTTTATTGATGGTACAAAATACGATGCAAAAGATCCTTTAGGATACATCAATAGTTTCAAAATAGGAAACAAGGATAAATAATAATACTGAAAGAAATGATGAAAGCAAGTATGACATTAGGAAAAGTTTCTAGTTTTTTACAAGTAGGGTTTTTTATGACTTTGAGAGATCTATTTACAGGCAAGCTAGAAAAAGAAGATTTTAAAAACTTCCTACGAAAGGGAATAGTTCCACTTATATCTATTGTTTTATTTATTGGTTTATGGCATTTGGGCGCAAAATCATTATACAATATTGAGGCAGATTTTAAAATTGAAAAGGCACTAAAAGATCAAGGACCAGCTTCTGCTGAAGAACTAAAAGCTTGCATCGCTTCTGGCGAATCTAGTTGTCAACCAAATACATTGCCCTCTCCTACTCAGGTTTGGGAATCGTTTCAATCATTACTCGATGATCATAAAATTATTAGTGCAGATAAAGCTGCTTTTATAGAAAAGACAGCGGTTTTAAACGCCAAAAGAGTTGCTGAAGGTAAAAATGCAATTACCTACACAGGGAGACCCTCTTTTGTAGATCAAATATATAGAAGTTTACAAACAGTCTTTGCTGGTTTTTTATTGGCATTATTAATTGCTGTTCCTTTGGGGATTTTTATAGGATTGAGTGCAACATTAAAAAGTGCATTCAACTGGTTTATTCAAATTTTTAAACCCGTATCACCAGTTGTTTGGTATTTATTGGTTTTTATGATCGTAAAAACCATGTTGATAGATTCTAATGAAGACAGTTCATTTACGATCTCATTTATAAGTGTTGGCTTATGCTCTATGTGGGCAACATTGGTAAATACAGCAATGGGCGTTTCTTCTGTAGATAAAGATTATATAAACGTTGCAAAAGTCCTAAAATTAGGCACTTTACAAAAGATTTTCAAAGTAGTATTACCTTCTTCTTTACCATTAATTTTTACAGGATTAAAAATTACATTATCAGTGGCTTGGATGGTTTTAATTGCGATTGAACTTTTGGCACAAAGTCCTGGTTTAGGACTGTTTGTATGGGAGGAGTTCCAAAATGGAGCTAACGATTCTAACGCAAAAATTATTGTTGCCATGTTTATCATTGGTAGTATCGGTTTTTTATTAGATCGATTCATGTTAACGATTCAAAATTGGGTGTCTTTTGATAAAACAGATGCAATATAAATGTGTAATCGTATAAAGATTAAATTTTGAAATCATAGGATTCGAAGCAAAAACGAGTCAACAATTAAATATTAAAAATGGCATATTTAGAATTAAATAATATTTACAAAACCTATGGTCAAGGTGATGCTAAAACAGAGGTATTATCTAACATCAACTTGGAAATACAAGAGGGAGAATTTGTTGCTATTGTTGGTTTTACCGGAAGTGGGAAAACAACTTTAGTAAACCTTATAAATGGATTGTTAGAGCCTACAAGTGGTGACGTCTTATTCAAAGGAAAACCAGTGGTTGGCACAAGTCATGAACGTGGAGTTATCTTTCAAAATTATTCCCTACTGCCTTGGTTAACAGTAGAACAAAATGTCTTTATGGCTGTAAAAGAAGCATTTCCTAAGAAATCTAAAATGGCCTTAAAAACGATTGTTTCTGACTATGTAGAAATGGTGAGTTTAACACCAGCCATGCATAAAAGACCAAAAGAATTGTCTGGTGGAATGCGACAAAGAGTAGCTGTTGCAAGAGCTTTGGCAATGAAACCAGAGATGATAATTATGGACGAACCTTTAGGAGCATTAGATGCTTTAACTCGGGGGAATTTGCAAGATGAAATCTTAAATATTTGGGGAAAAGACAAAAGAACAGCCCTCTTAATTACCAATGATGTAGATGAAGGAATTTATATGGCAGATAGAATAATTCCACTACGCCCAGGTCCAAGAGCAACTTTAGGTCCAGAATTTAAAATTGATTTAGAACGTCCAAGAGATAAAACAGAAATGAACGACAACCCTAATTTCAAGAAAACAAGAAATGCTATTATTGAGTATTTAATGGATATTGGAAATGAGAGAAAATCTGAAGCTAAAGAAGAATTTGTATTGCCAGATTTGAGTCCGAAAGATTTTGTTAATCAGTTTAAATATTGAATATTATGAGCACTATACTAGAAGAAAAAAATGCCAAAATTTATACTGGTAATAAACTATTTCCTTCGAATGAAGTTATGCTAGATTTAAAAAATCTAAAAAAAGTGTACCCTACTCCGAAAGGTGATTATATTGTTTTAGAAGATTTAAACCTTCAGATAAAAAAAGAAGAATTCGTTACTATAATTGGTCATTCCGGTTGCGGTAAAACAACAATGCTTTCAATGATTGCAGGGTTAAATCCGATTTCAGGAGGAAATATTTCTGTTTTAGGAAAAGATATACGTGGACCGGGACCAGATAGAGGTGTTATTTTTCAATCACCTAGTTTAATGCCTTGGATGACCTCATTGCAAAATGTGTTATTGGGAGTAAATAATGTGTTTCCTGACGGAACAAAAGCACAGCGAAATGACATTGCAAAATACTATTTACAAAAAGTAGGTTTAGAAGATTCTTTTCATAAAAAAGCAAGCGACTTATCTCAAGGAATGCAACAAAGGGTTGGTATTGCAAGGGCATTTGCGATCAAACCAAAAGTACTTTTATTAGATGAGCCTTTTGGAATGTTAGATTCTTTAACGAGAGGAGAATTGCAAGATATCTTGATTGAAATATGGAACAAAGAGAAAATTACTGCTGTCATGATTACGCACGATGTTGATGAAGCTATTTTTTTAGCAGACAGAGTTGTAATGATGACAAGCGGACCCAAAGCAAAAATTGGAGATATTTTAGACATCAATTTTGAAAGACCAAGAACTAGAAAGTCAGTTTTAGAACACGATGATTATTATACTTATAGAAAGCACTTAATAGACTTTTTAGAGCACTAGATTTTTTACCAGATTAATCTGAAATTCATCATCATATAAAAGTAAAAATCAATTTATAAGATCGATTTTAAATAATTACAATTAAAAACCAAATACTATTAAATTAAAACAAAAAAAATGAAGAAACACTACGTAATTTTAGGACTCATGCTTTTATCCTTCCAATTTGTAAAAGCGCAATTTACATTAGATGGCGAGTTTAGACCAAGAACAGAATATCGTCATGGATTTGGTAGTTTAATTCCAGATGCTGCTGATGCTGGTTTTGGAATTTCTACCAGAGTAAGACTAAATACTGGTTATATGACTGACAATTATTCGGTATATGTTAGTTTACAAGACATCATGGTTTGGGGGGAGAATAGACAAATTTTACCTTACGATCAGAACAATTCTTTTGCGGTTTTTCAAGCTTGGGCTGAAATTAAATTAGGAGAAAATACATCAACAAAAATAGGACGTCAAGTTCTTTCTTACGATGACCAAAGAATTTTAGGAGGATTAGATTGGGCACAACAAGGACGGAATCATGATGCAGCTATGCTTAAATATAAAAAGAAGAATTTTATGTTAGATGTAGCTTTGGCCTTTAATCAAGATTATTCTCATCCAACAGGTTTTGTTTCTTCAGGAACAGCCTATAACACAAAAGGGTTTTTCTCATACAAAACCATGCAAATGTTGTACATGAAGAAAAAATGGGATAAATTTTCTAGTAGTTTATTGTTAATGAACAATGGATTTCAAGAATTTGATGCAGATAACAATGCCGATGGCGTGAGTAATTTACAAACCATAGGAACACATTTAAATTATAAAAACGGAAGCTTTGGCTTCGCTGCAAATGCCTTTTTACAATCAGGACAACGTCAAGGATCAGTAGATGTAAAAGGAGCTTATTTATTGGGGTTAGACTTTAGTTACAAGGCAACACCAAAAATTGGTTTAGGAGCGGGTCTAGAAAGTATTAGCGGTAATGATGGCGGAGCAGGAGAAACAGGAGCATTCTTTCCGTTATACGGAACAAATCATAAGTTTAATGGATTTATGGATTATTTTTATGTGGGTAACCATGCAAATTCTATTGGTCTAGTAGATTTTCATGTAAGCGCAAACTTTAAATTAAATAAATCTTCTAGTCTCATGCTAAAAGCATTAAATTTTAGAGGAGAACAAGCATTAGCAAGTGGTGAAAAATCATTAGGGACAGAAATAGATTTAGTATACAAAAAGAAATTTAAAGGGTATGCTCTGGTACTTGGATATTCTCAAATGTTTGCAAATGATGGAATGTATGAATTAAAAGGAATTACTGAATCCGCAGCTGCAGGGTCTCAAAATTGGGCCTGGGCAATGTTGGTAATAAAGCCTAAATTTTTAGGCGGTAAATAATGGATTTTTCTATTTTTTGAACAGAAAAAGGTGATTGTTTTTAATGATCACCTTTTTTATTTAATTCAATTTTATTCTTTGGTTTACAAAAAAAATTGAACCTCTAAAATAATTTATTTCTTTCCATCAAGAATAACAACAATCTCTCCTTTTGGTGGTTTGTTCGTATAATGTGCTAAAACCTCTGCGACAGTTCCTCTAATTGTTTCTTCAAACATTTTGGTAAGTTCTCTTGATACAGAAACCTGCCTATCGGCTCCAAAATAATCAATAAAGTGACCCAAAGTTTTCACTAGTTTGTGCGGAGATTCGTAAAAAATCATGGTTCTTTTTTCTTCCGCCAACAATAAAAAACGAGTTTGTCTTCCTTTTTTTACAGGTAAAAAACCTTCAAAAACAAACTTGTCATTTGGCAAACCAGAATTCACCAAGGCTGGAACAAAAGCTGTTGCTCCAGGCAAACAATCTACCTCTACATTACTTTCTACACAGGCTCTTGTAAGCAAAAAACCAGGATCTGAAATTGCCGGAGTTCCAGCATCTGAGATTAAAGCACAGGTTTCTCCATTTTTTATTCGATTGACAATTCCAACAACAGATTTGTGCTCATTATGCATGTGATGACTGTGCATTTGTGTATCAATCTCAAAATGTTTTAATAGTTTTCCACTTGTACGGGTATCTTCAGCCAAAATAAAATCGACTTCTTTTAGAATGCGAATCGCTCTAAGAGTGATGTCTTCTAGATTTCCTATTGGTGTGGGTACTAAATATAATTTACTCATAATTTCTTATATAGATTCGTAGGTTTCTACAGTAATATTTGCAATAACATCTCCTGTATGTTTTGTTGAAAGTGGTTCAAATAAGACAATATGTACTTCCTCTTTGGCAATTGGTTTGTGAGCTACACCCATGGGTACAATGTAAAATTCACCTTCATTTAAGGTAACGGTCTTGTCTCTAAATTCAATGTCTAGAGAACCTTTTACAACCATAAAAAGTTCGTCTTCTTGATCGTGAGTATGAAACACAAACTCCCCTTTTAATTTTGCCAACAAGACTTGTTGCCCGTTTAACTCGCCTACTTTTTTTGGTGACCAGTGGTCCGCAAATAAATTAAATTTCTCTTTAATATTGATAACACTCATGCCTACAAACTTACAAAGAATTGAACGGAATCTGCGTGACCGATTGTAGCGATTGTTTGAGCTCTTTTTTGTAAAAAAAAAGCGAGTGCGAAAAGCGGGGCATTTCTCTATAGAAATGAACGCCCAAAACAGTATTATTCAATTGAAAATGTTTAATTTTGTAGCTCATTAAAAGATAAAAAATGTATAGAAGTCATTCTTGTGGAGAGTTAAGAGCATCGCATATAAACACAAAAGTAACTTTGGCTGGTTGGGTTCAGGGATCTCGTGACAAAGGTTTTATGGTTTGGGTAGATTTACGAGATCGCTACGGAATTACGCAATTAATTTTTGATGAAGAGCGAACTCCGAAGGAAATGATTGAAAAAGCAAAATCTTTAGGAAGAGAATTTGTGATACAAATAACGGGGACCGTTATTGAGCGTGAGTCTAAAAATTCTAAAATATCAACTGGTAATATTGAGGTAGTAGTTTCTTCTTTAAAAATTTTAAATGACGCGTTAACACCCCCCTTTACAATTGAAGATAAAACGGATGGTGGTGAAGACATTAGAATGAAATATCGGTATTTAGACATTAGAAGAAATCCGGTAAAAGACAGCTTAATATTTCGACATAAAGTTTCGATGGAAGTTCGTAAATACTTGTCTGATCAGGAATTTATTGAAGTAGAAACACCGTATTTAATAAAATCTACACCCGAAGGCGCACGAGACTTTGTAGTTCCTTCTAGAATGAATGAGGGGCAATTTTACGCATTGCCTCAATCTCCACAAACCTTCAAACAACTCCTAATGGTTGGCGGAATGGATAAGTATTTTCAAATTGTAAAATGCTTTAGAGATGAAGATTTACGTGCAGATAGGCAACCAGAATTTACACAGATTGACTGTGAAATGGCATTTGTAGAACAAGAAGATATTTTAAGTGTTTTTGAGGGATTGACTCGACATTTACTCAAAGAAATGAATGGTGTTGAAGTCGCAGAGTTTCCAAGAATACGCTATGATGATGCCATAAAATTATATGGAAATGACAAACCAGATATTCGTTTCGGAATGAAATTTGGGGAGTTAAATGAGGTTTCACAGCACAAAGATTTTGGTGTTTTTAACAACGCGGAATTAGTAGTTGGTATTGCAGTTCCTGGTGGAAACAAATACACAAGAAAAGAGATCGATAAGTTAATCAATTGGGTAAAAAGACCTCAGATTGGTGCTTTAGGAATGGTCTATTGTCGTGTAAACGAAGACGGTACTTTTAAATCGTCTGTAGACAAATTTTACACCCAAGAAGATTTGGGGAAGTGGGCAGTCACTACTGGAGCAAAACCCGGAGATCTAATTTGTATTTTATCTGGTGACACCATCAAGGTAAGAGCACAATTATCTGCGTTAAGAATGGAATTGGCAGAACAACTAGGATTGAGAGACCCTAAAGTATTTGCCCCGCTTTGGGTAATTGACTTTCCGTTGTTAGAATTGGATGAAGAAACGGGGCATTACCACGCAATGCATCACCCATTTACGTCACCAAAACCCGGGCAAATGGAATTGTTAGATTCAGATCCAGGAGCTGTCAAAGCAAATGCGTATGATTTGGTCTTGAACGGAAATGAAATTGGTGGTGGTTCTATCCGAATTCATGACAAGCAAATACAAGCAACAATGTTGAAGCATTTAGGCTTTTCTGAACAAGATGCCAAAGCACAATTTGGCTTCTTAATGGATGCCTTTGAATATGGTGCTCCACCTCACGGAGGTTTGGCTTTTGGTTTGGATAGATTGGTTGCTATTTTAGGCGGACAAGAAACGATTCGTGATTTTATTGCCTTTCCAAAAAACAATTCAGGAAGAGATGTAATGATTGACGCACCAGCATTCTTAGAGGGAGAGCAACTCAAGGAATTGAGTTTAAAATTAGGTGTTAAAACATAAAAAATGAACACAAATAGTTTTACAAAAAACATGCGTTTAAAATCTAACAAAGAGTTAGAGACCATTCTTAAAAAAAATAATGACTACACCCAAGAAGCAATTCAAGCTGTAATTTGGGAAATGGAAAACAGAAATTTAATTGATAAAAGTGATGTTCTATATAAAAACACTTTTAAAGAAAATAATCAAATTGATACCGATGAAAAGAATTTAGATAATAATGAGAATCCTTCTAAAGATTTGATATTACCTGTACTGTATTCAAAAAGAGCCATACAAGGTTTTACTATTTTCTTTACTACAATATTTGGTGCTGTTTTATTGATGTACAATTTGAAGGAAATGAACAAACTAAAGGAAAGAAATCAAGTATTAATCTTTGGAATTGTATTCACCATTCTCTCAGCAATACTTTTAAATTATCTTCCTAAAATAATTTTTACAACATTACTGTTTAACCTGATTGGTTATGCCGTATTAATCGAATTTTTTTGGAAGAATAATATAGAAAAAGAGTTAGAATACGCAAAAAAAGAAGTGTGGAAACCTTTAACGATCTCCATAATTATTGTTTTACTATTACTTTTCTTGCAACTTTTACCCCAAATCTTGGGTATATAAGATATTAAAAGTGGAAGCGAAAGACTAAGTCCATGGATCTTCATTTATTTCTAATTTCTTCTGACTTGATAAAATAGTTTCCGATTTCTGTTCTATTTCCCCAATTTTTATACAAGAAAACAACAAAAAACAAGACTCTAAATTTGTAACATCAGGCAACTGCAATTGAATACTTTGCTCCTGGTTATTGTCTATAATTGAAGCATCAAATTCTGCGATTTTTTCTCCATTTTTGAAAATTGATGTCTTCTTATTATAATGAATTTTTATTTCATATAAATCCCCTTTAAAGTCGACTGAATAGACAGTATCCCTATTGTTTTGAGAAAATAAATCAGTTAATTTTTTATTATTTTGGTTAATTGTAAAGACCATTTTCCATTTCCAAAATTGAAACTTTTTTGATATGGAATATATTCTTTTTTCTTCACTATCAAATATTTCAGATCCAAACTTCCCAAAATCCATGAACCAACGAGAACTGTATAATTTTGTTTTAGAAGAATATAAATCTAAAGAATTATTAAAGTGTTTTATTGAAAATTGTTCCATTTTAAAAATTTAATTTTTCATTCACAACGTTTCGTCTCAATTTAAAAAAATGTAAAATCACTATTTAATTTGGCAATAATTAAATGTGTTTTTATCATTTTTCAAAAGTATAAAATTGAATTAAAACCGACTCTCATTTTAGAGTAACTTTTTGAATATAAATGAACTTTTATTGCTGAATTATCCAATTGCAACAACTCAATTTAATTCCATTTCATAAATAACTGAAAATAAACAGAACTTTTGTAATTTTACAAAATGAAAATAGCATTAAAAATAATGTTTATCATTTTTTTAGTTTGGATGTTTATTGGAATTTATTTGATCAACACCCAACACGAGAAAGCAGAAATTGTAATGGGCTTAGGTGTTTTTTACTTTTCTTTCCTATTCATGCCCTTTTTTATTTATTACAGGTATAGAGACGGAAAATACAAGAAGTACATCTTAAATGACCAAAAGTTAAGGGACGCTTTTCATCAGCAAACAAAGAAGTAAATTACCTTTATCCCATAAAAACAGTCTTTAACGTGAGAAAATAGGTACTCAGTTCTCATTCTAAATAGGGGTCCTTCCATCCTACTCTTAATATTTTAGTCGCATTCTATACCTCAGAAATAAAATTACACAAGGAATTCCATAATCTTAAAAATACATTTTGGTATCACTAAGTATAGTATGCATTTAAAATCTATTATTTCTTTAGTTTTGCTCTTGAAAAGAAAATAATTTAAAAGAAGTATATATTATTTGAACTTATAAATCCTCATTTTTTATTGAGGTTTTTTTTATGCTTTTACAAATCAAATCTTTGTATTTTTACAACCTATGATAGACCCACGTGAAGTTAGCTCCGAAAAAACCGTTTTAATTGGAATTATATCTCAGCAGCAAGATGAAATTCAATCTACAGAATATTTAGATGAATTAGAATTTTTAACATTGACTGCGGGTGGTATTACTGTTAAACGTTTTGTGCAAAAGATGGAAAAACCCAATCCTAAAACTTTTTTAGGTGTCGGTAAATTGGAAGAAGTTAGAAATTACATTGAATCTAATGCTATTGGAACAGCTATTTTTGATGATGAATTGTCTCCGGCTCAAATACGTAATATTGAGAAAATTTTAAATTGTAAAATTTTAGACAGAACCAATCTTATATTAGATATTTTTGCACAAAGAGCACAAACAAGTTCTGCAAAAACTCAAGTAGAACTCGCTCAATGCCAATATTTATTACCCCGATTAACAAGGCTTTGGACTCACCTTGACAAGCAAAAAGGTGGAATTGGGATGCGTGGACCTGGTGAAACTGAAATTGAAACAGATAGACGTATTATTCGTGATAAAATCACCCTATTAAAAAAGAAACTGCTTACCATAGATAAGCAAATGGCTGTGCAACGAAAAAACCGTGGAAAAATGGTTAGAGTTGCTTTGGTTGGTTATACAAATGTTGGGAAGTCTACCCTAATGAATGTCATTAGTAAAAGTGATGTTTTTGCAGAAAATAAATTATTTGCAACTTTAGATACCACTGTTAGAAAAGTGGTGATTAAGAACATTCCTTTTTTATTGACAGATACAGTTGGTTTTATTAGAAAGTTACCTACGCAACTAGTAGAATCGTTCAAGTCTACCTTAGATGAGGTTCGTGAAGCTGATTTATTATTACATGTTGTAGATATTTCTCACCCCAATTTCGAAGACCATATTGCATCTGTTAACGCTATTTTAAGCGACATAAAATGTGCTAATAAGCCCTCTTTAATCGTATTTAATAAAATTGATGCTTATTCTCATGAGACTATTGATGAAGATGATATCGTTACAGAAAAAGGGAAAGAACATTATACGCTACAAGACTGGAAAAAAACTTGGATGAATGACTATGATGTAGCCTCTATTTTTATTTCAGCCCTAAACAAGAAAAATTTGGAGGATTTTAAAAACAAAACTTACGAAGAAGTGAAAAAAATTCATATTCAACGTTTTCCTTATAATGACTTTTTATATTATGAATACAAAGAAGATTAGTCTTGATTCTAGAGATTTTTATAAATCTCTTTTTGATGAAAACTGTAATTCAATCCCAGTCCAAATAATTCTCTCAACTGAGCTTTACCAGAAGTATTTGCATCTATAATGGTATGAACAGTAAGGTTCATTTTAATAAACTTATTTACCTTGAAACGAATATTCGCTTGATGTTCTAAATCAATATTTTTTGGCTTGTCTAAATAATCAGAGTACATTGTTAATATATTCTCCATCTCTATATTTTCCATGATACTAAACTTATAATATCCAGATAAATTAAACCCTAAACTAAACGCTACGTTTTCTCCTTCCTCTACACCAAATTTTCCTGAAAACACATCATTAACAAAAGTGAATCTTGCAGTACCTGGTGCAATATTTAAATTTAGATTATCCGATTTTTTCCATAACACACCGGGTCCTAAACTTAAATATGCAGGTGAAAAAAAAGCCGAAACTAACTCTTTGGATGTTTCTTTATAATTATAACCTCTTGTATATTGTGTTTTAAAATTAATAAAATTAGAAAAAAACCAATTTTTCCTAGATCGTATACCATATAGAGAATTTAATTCGAAGCGATCGTTCGTTTTTCTGAAACCTTTTTCACTTATATAACTCAAACCATACCCTGTTAAGATTCGTGTATCCCAGTTAACATTCTGTTTTTTATAATTAAAATCGTAATTGATATTTAAGTCTCCTGCAATTGTATTTTCCCCTCCTGAAGCCCAGTTAGTAAATGAAGATTGATTAAATATAAAAGCAAACCTACCATGAATTTTCCATGTAGGAGCTGGCAAAGTATCCTTTTTCTTTTGTTGAGCGGAGAAAGAAATAAAAAAAAAGAGTGACGGTAAAAAAAAAATTTTTCTCATTTAAGAATTTGAACAAATATCATGCCATTGAACTGAAATAAAACTATTTTTGTAGTTTATAAATAGGCAGGGTTGAACACGCTTCGCCAAACATGATCGATGTTGCAATGGGTTGCAACTTTTCGATTAAAAATGCATAGGCTGAGTTCGGTATCGGCTTATTTGAACATCCTTTGATGATTACGGGTAAATCAATATATTCTTTAAAATCTAAGAAACTAATTAATTCTTGATAGATAGCCGTTTCTAACAATTCTAAATCACCAATCACGACTTTATTTGCAAAAGAAGTTAATTCTGAAACAACTAACATGAATGCCCAGGAAGGAATAATGGCATCAACAGAACAAGAAACAGCTACAAAAGAATTTTTATATTGAGACCAATCATGTTTTTTTACGAAAGCTCTGAAGTCTTTCTCTTTTAAAATTAATTCTTGAAATAACCAATCTTTGATATCAAGTACAATTCTTTCTCCTTCAGGATATATTTCTTCAAGATCGAAGGTTTTTAGTTTGCTATTTACTACTCTATTTATAATTTCTTCTGCCATTTCTTTAGTCGATAATAATTTATTTAAAGCATTCCTAATTCAAGCTTTGCTTCTTCACTCATCATTTCTTGTGTCCATGTTGGATCAAAAGTAATTTCTACTTCACAATTTTCTATTTCTTTCAAGGTTTTTACTTTATCCTCAATTTCTACAGGCAAACTTTCTGCAACTGGGCAATTTGGAGATGTTAAAGTCATCAATATTTTCGCATTATTTTCTTCTGATACAAAAACATCATAAATTAAACCTAATTCATAAATATCTACCGGTATTTCTGGATCATAAATTGTTTTTAAAACATTTACAATTTTATCTCCTATTTCTTCTAATTCTTTATCCGTCATCTTTTTAAAATCTTAATTTGCTAATCTTGTTTGCTGCGCAATTGCATACATTTTTATTTGTTTTATCATAGAAACCAAACCGTTTGCTCTGGTAGGAGATAAGTGTTCTTTTAAACCCACTTCATCTATAAAACTAGTTTCTGCAGTTAAAATATCTTCAGGTTTCTGTCCAGAATATACCCGCAATAAAAGGGCTGCAATTCCTTTTGTAAGGATCGCATCGCTGTCTGCAGAGAATTTAACCCTATCGTCTTCTAATTCTGAATACAACCAAACTTTAGACTGACATCCTTTAATTAAATTTTCGTCTAATTTAAACTGCTCATCAATGATTGGCAACGATTTCCCTAACTCTATTAAATATTCGTATCGATCCATCCAATCATCAAACATAGAAAACTCATCAATAATTTCTTCTTGTATTTCTTTGATAGTCATTTTTTAAACTTATTTTTGCGGTTTAAAAACCTATTTTAAAAGGTAAAAATACGATAAAAAAGCATTAAAACCGCTTGTTAAAGAGAAAGTAAACAGATTATTAATTTTGTTAATCAATAAAGTTACATATTGTTTGACCTATTAAAACTCCTTCTAATAACGAAGGTTAGAATGATATATGAGTAAATTAGTTGTAGTTGGTACGGTTGCATTTGATGCCATTGAAACTCCTTTTGGTAAAACAGATAAAATATTAGGTGGTTCTGGAACTTTTGTTGGTCTGGCCGCAAGTCAATTTGAAGTAAAAACAGGGGTTGTTTCTGTTGTTGGTGGAGATTTTCCTGCATCTTATTTAGAAATGATGAATTCCAAAGGCATAAATACTGAGGGAATCGAAATTGTAAAAGAAGGAAAAACTTTTTTCTGGAGTGGTAAATATCACAATGACATGAACTCAAGAGATACATTGATTACAGAATTAAATGTATTAGAAACCTTTGCACCGGTAGTTCCTGAAAATTTTAAAGACGCTGCAATTGTAATGTTAGGAAACTTACATCCGCAAACACAAGCGTCTGTTCTAGATCAAATGACAAAAAGACCTAAGTTGGTAGTTTTAGACACAATGAACTTTTGGATGGATATTGCTTTAGACGATTTGCATTCTGTTTTAAAAAGAGTCGATGTAATTACCATTAACGATGAAGAAGCTCGTCAGCTATCTGGAGAATATTCTTTGGTAAATGCCGCTAAAAGAATTCATGAAATGGGCCCGAAATATGTAGTTATTAAAAAAGGAGAACATGGAGCCCTACTATTTAATCATGGGAAAATGTTTTATGCCCCAGCTTTACCATTGGCTGAAGTTTTTGACCCAACAGGTGCAGGGGATACATTTGCCGGTGGTTTTTGTGGATATTTAGCAAAAACAGAAGATCTTTCTTTTGAGAACATGAAGAATGCTATTATTTATGGTTCCAACTTAGCTTCGTTTTGTGTAGAGAAATTTGGAACAGAACGCATGCAGGAGCTATCATCAGACGATGTTAAAACTCGTTTAAATGCTTTTAAAGATTTAACGCAATTTGATATAAAAATATCTTAATTTTAATCCGCAGTTTTGTCTGCGGATTTTTATTTTAAAAAAACAAATACCAATGAGTGATGCTATTAAGCACGAATGTGGAATTGCACTAGTACGGTTAAAAAAACCTTTACAATTTTATAAAGACAAATACGGTTCTGCATTTTACGGAATTAATAAAATGTATTTGTTAATGGAAAAACAGCACAATCGTGGTCAAGATGGAGCTGGCTTTGCTAGCGTAAAGTTCAATGTAGAACCAGGAACAAGATATGTTAGCCGAATTCGTTCTAACAAATCTCAGCCAATACAAGACATTTTTGGGCAAATAAACGATCGTTTAAACGGAGTTTTGGAACAAAATCCTGACAAAAAAGAAGATGTTGCATGGCAGGAAGAAAACATGCCATACATCGGAAATTTATTTCTTGGACACGTTCGATACGGTACTTTTGGAAAAAATAGTATAGAAAGTGTGCATCCCTTTTTACGTCAAAGCAATTGGAGACACAAAAATTTAATTGTAGCTGGAAATTTTAACATGACCAATTCAAAACAAATGTTAGAAGAGCTAGTAGAATTGGGCCAGCATCCAAAGGAGTTTACTGACACGGTAACAGTGATGGAAAAAATTGGCCATTTTCTAGAAGATGAAGTGTCTAAATTATATCAAAAAGCAAAGAAAAAAGGATTTAATAAAAAAAATGCTTCTCCATTTATCGAAGAAAATTTAAGTCTTAAAAAAGTATTAAAAAGATCTTCTAAAAACTGGGATGGAGGCTACGCAATGGCTGGTTTGGTTGGTCATGGAGATGCTTTTGTTTTGAGGGATCCTAATGGAATTAGACCTACTTACTTTTATGAAGATGAAGAGGTTGTTGTTGTCGCATCAGAAAGACCTGTTATCCAAACTGTTTTTAATGTAAAAATTGATGATGTTCAAGAATTAGAAAGAGGTCATGCTTTGATCATCAAAAAAAATGGAAAAACATCCATAAAATTAGTAAATAAACCTAAAGAGAAATTAGCTTGTTCTTTTGAGCGTATTTATTTTTCTAGAGGAAGCGATGCCAGTATTTATGAAGAGCGAAAAAATCTTGGAAAATTAGTTTTTCCCAAAGTTTTAACCTCTATAGATAGTGATATTTCAAATACTGTTTTTTCATTCATCCCAAATACAGCAGAGACCTCTTTTTATGGGATGACTGAGGCTGCTGAGGATTTATTAAATCAACAAAAAACTGCCAAAATTTTAGCTGGAAGAAAAAGTTTATCTGCACAGAAAGTTACCGAAATTTTATCTGAAAGAACACGTTTTGAAAAAATAGCTATTAAAGACGCAAAATTAAGAACCTTTATTGCTGATGACAGTAGCAGAGATGACTTAGTTGAACATGTTTATGACATTACCTATGGAGTTGTAAAACCAACAGACAATCTTGTTATTATAGACGATAGTATTGTTAGAGGAACCACTCTGAAGAAAAGTATTATTAGAATATTAGACAGGCTGAGTCCTAAAAAAATAGTCGTGGTATCTTCTGCCCCACAAATTCGTTACCCGGATTGTTACGGAATAGATATGGCTAAAATTGATGCCTTTATTGCTTTTAAAGCAGCCCTAGACTTGTTAAAAGACACAAATCAATATCATATTGTTGATGATGTTTATAAAAAATGTAAAGAACAACAATCAAAAACGGATGTAGAAATTGTGAATCATGTAAAAGAAATATACAAGCCTTTTAGCGCTGAGGAGATCTCTGTAAAAATTGCAGAAATGTTAAAAACAAAAGACATTCAAGCACAAGTAGAAGTCATTTATCAATCTATAGAAGGCTTGCACAAAGCTTGTCCCGAAAATCTTGGCGACTGGTACTTTACTGGAAACTATCCAACACCTGGAGGCCTTAGAGTTGTAAATCAATCTTTTATAAATTTTTACGAAAAAAATAGCAAAAGAGCATACTAGATCTCTCACAAAATTGAAATAACGCAGATTAAAATACGTCTTTTGACGTATTTTTTTTGTTTTAAATATTTATTTAATACTTCCTTTTTTATTCAGAATCTGAATAATTTTCGCTGCTAAAATCTTTTACGACCTTCGAAATAACTGCATCAATTCTATCTTTCTTGATATCATATTTTGGACTTAAACCTTTCTTCTCTGGAAACTGTTCTATGGAAACAGTTGTGGATGGAAACGCAAAATCAACACCCAATTCTTTTGCTAATTTTACAATAGCAATGTGCAATCTGTGCTTTGATGATTGCGCTATACCCCAAGCCAAACTTTTAAAGTAAACATTTACCATAACCAACAAGGCAGAGTCTCCAAAACCTGTAAACTCAACATTAAAGGAATCTGATCGGGTTTCTGGATGTGCTATTATAATTTCTCGAACTCCTTTTACAAATGCTTCAATTAATTCTGGTGGCGTATCATAACGCAAGCCTAAATTGGTATTGTAACGTCTGAACAAACGCAAGCCTTTATTATTGATAACAATTTCAGACAATTTACTATTAGGAATTTGGTATACTGATGTATCTGCAGCACGAACGCTTGTAGACCTAAAACCAACTTTTTCTACAGTCCCAACAACTTCTCCAGCCTCAATCCAATCTTGTATATGAAAAGGTTTATCAAGAAAAATCATGATCGTTCCTATTAGGTTTTTTACAGTATCCTGAGACGCCAATGCAACGGCCAAGCCTCCAATTGTTGCTCCTGCTAGCATTGTGGCTGCATCTACTCCAAATAGAATTAACAATCTAAAAACACCTATTACGATAACCAATCCAGTAAAAAAACTGTTTAAAATAGGCACTAATTGGTCATCTAATTTACCATGAGATTTTTCTGCAAACTCTCCATAAATAAACATAACAACTTGAACTAATTTTAAAAATACATATATCCAAAATATAGTTTCAGCAATATTTAAACCTAAAAATATCCATGTATTAATCTCCAATCCTAATTGAAGGGATGGAGCAATTTTATCTGCAAAAGCAACACTAACTAACAAACTGATTGGGTGTGCTAGTTTTTTAAGCACTTTGTTTACTTCTAAATTTGTATTTTTTGTTATTTGATGTTGAATTCTTCTCAGGATAAAAAACGCAATTCTTTTTACGATCAAAAAGATAAGATATCCTAAAGCAATCATTATTATGAAACCGATAAACTGCCATAATTCTATCCCTATAATTTTTTTATGCCCCGAAACTGGAATTATATTTTGTATTTTTTCAACATACCAGGGATACACCTCTTTGTATAAGCTTTCTATCTTCGCAACAGTCTCTGAGGAAAAATACCAATTCTCTCCTGTTTTTTCTAAATAAATATCTGGCATTCTTTGAGGAAATAAAACATATTTAAAATAGGAAGAATATCCTATAGAATCTTTATAGTTTGGGTTTGTTGAGATCTTATTAACATCAATATATAGCCCCTTGCCATCTAAAACTTGTTTAATTTTAATTGATTTTTTAATGGCTGTAGTTTCAGAAAGTCCGAGAATTGTTTTGGCTGCTTTTTTAGGCTCATAAGAATCTGCCTGTAAAAAATACAAATGGGTATAAACTGTTGCATGCGGATTGCTCAAATCTACACGAATACTGTCTTGTGCAATGCTAAACATTGGCAGGAAAAAGAGTAACCACAGAAAATTTTTCATATTTACTTTGTTAAAATGTGTGAAACAAAAAAACAAATTTAAACTTTTTCTATTTTCTAGGTCAAATAAGTGTAACTAAATAATTTAAAAATAAAAAATAATAAAACTGAAGAACATAAAAATTGGGAAAAATGAAATGAATTTTTTAGTTCATTCCTTAAAGTGTAAAAAAACCATTTTATTTTTACTGCATATTTGCGTTAGGGTTTGAAGTGACATCCTTTTTTAAGGAACGAAAAAAAGAGATAACAGAAAGCCCGACCTTGTGAAAAGGCCAACATCTACTCTTTATACCAACTGTAATAATTTACATAATTATTGGCAATTCTATGTATTTCTCCTGCGATGAGTTCTTGCGAAATATCCTTTACTTTTTTGGCTGGTACTCCCGCATAAATAGAGCCACTTGCAACGTGCGTGTTTTTAGTAACAACTGCCCCCGCTGCAATGATTGAGTTAGATTCTATAACGCAATCATCCATAATAATACTTCCCATACCAATTAAAACATTGTCTTGAATAGTACACCCATGAACCAATGCGTTATGACCTATTGAGACATTATTACCAATATTTGTGGGTGATTTTTGATAAGTGGCATGGATCACGGCACCATCTTGAACATTGACTTTATTACCTATTTTTATATAATGAACATCTCCCCGAATGACAGCATTAAACCAAATACTACACTCTTTTCCGAGTGAAACTTCACCAACAATAGTAGCATTATCAGCAACATAACAATCCTCTGGTATTTGTGGATATTTTCCGTTTACAGATTTAATTATTTTCATTTTGATTGATTTTGTTGTTTAGAATTTTATCGTAATTAACTAATTTAAAAATTAATACAACGCCTTTTAAGACGCTAAAATTTATTTTTGAATTGTGTACAGTTAATTAGATTTTATTTTCTGAATTTAACATAGAAGCAGTATTAATAATTTAAAACTTTCGTTGAAATAAGTGCACGTTTACATTTGCTTCTTGCTTTTATCTCACTCATACCTCTAGGTGAACTACCAAGCCTTCATTACTTCTAACATTGAATACCGTCTCATCTTCAAAAATCAAATATTGACCTTTTATACCAACTAATTTTCCTTTGTATGATGGTGTTTTTTGTAAATTTAAGCTTTTTGGTTTTTCAGGGTATTTTATTACAGGAAAATTTAAATTAGTTTCAGAATTGGTATCAATAAAATATTCTTTGGCCTCTTCGGGTATAAATTCTTTCAACTTTTCTCTCCACTCTAACAGGCTAACATCATCAACATCATTCTTTAACATTTTGCGCCAATTGGTCTTATCGGCAACATGACTTTTTAGTGCAACTTCTGTTATACCTGCCAAATAGCGGTTTGGAACTTCTACAATTTCTATTGCTTCATGAGCTCCCTGATCAATCCAACGTGTTGGAACTTGTGTTTTTCTTGTTACACCAACTTTTACATTGCTAGAATTGGCTAAATACACAATGTGTGGTTTTAATTGAACTGCTTTTTCATAAGCTAAATCTCTGTCTTCTATTCCTAAATGTGCTTTGCTTAATTCTGGCCTCATAATCCAATCACCAGCATTGGGCGTATCAAAAAAGCAAGATTTACAAAACCCTTGTCTATATATTTGCTTTTCTGAATGGCAATTTAAACATTCATAGGAAATAAAATTGATTGTTATTTCTTTGTTTAATAACTGATTCATGTTTATAAAATCAGTGTTCATATCTAAATAATACTGAATTTCTTTCGCATTTTCAGTCAGCATTTTTTTTAAGACCCCTTGATAGTTCATAGAAATTATTTTACTATTTTTAGTTTTCGATTTAAAAGGTATCTTCGTTTTATAATCGAACTACACAAATTTACGAATTTCTATGGCGTTTCAAATTATCAATTCTATAATTTCTTGGTTTTTGAAGAAACGAAAACATCAAATTGAGTTGTTTTTAAAATATCCTGAAGATGTTCAAGACGAGTTGTTATTAAAATTGATAAAAAAAGCTAAAAACACAGAGTTTGGGAAAGAAAAAGAATTCTCATTGATCAAAAATTATAAAGATTTTTCAGCAAATGTTCCTATTCAGAAATACGAAAGTTTTGAACCCTTAATAGAAAGATGTAGAAAAGGTGAGCAAAATTTATTTTGGCCCACCGATATAAAATGGTTTGCGAAATCGAGTGGAACAACAAATGCAAAAAGTAAATTCATTCCAGTTTCTGATGATGCTCTAGAATATTGTCATTTGAAAGCAGGTAAAGACATGTTGTGTTTGTATATTAACAACAATGAAAAAACGCAGCTTTTTACAGGTAAAAGTTTACGTTTAGGAGGAAGTTCTGATGTATATAAAGACAATAATTCTTATTTCGGTGACCTATCTGCAATTATCATAGAAAACATGCCTTTATGGGCAGATTTTAGTTCTGCACCAAGTCAAGAAGTGGCTTTAATGAGTGAATGGGAAACTAAAATGGAAGCCATAATTGATGAAACTATCAATGAAAATATCACCAGCTTAGTTGGCGTACCAAGTTGGATGTTGGTATTATTAAATCGGATATTGGAAAGAACCGGAAAGGAGAATATTTTGGAAGTCTGGCCAAATTTGGAAGTCTATTTTCATGGAGGTGTAAACTTCAATCCATACCGAGAACAATATAAAAGAATCATTCCAAAAAAAGACTTTCATTATTATGAAACTTATAACGCATCTGAAGGTTTTTTTGCGATTCAAGATAGAAACAATTCTAAAGAACTTTTATTAATGCTAGATTATGGAATTTTCTATGAGTTTATTCCTATGTCAGATTACAAAGGAGAAAACTCGAAAGCAATCTCAATTGCTAAGGTGAAAAAAAACATAGATTATGCTTTAATGATTACTACAAATGGTGGTTTGTGGCGGTATTTAATTGGAGACACCATAAGATTTACTTCTTTGCATCCTTATCGCATAAAAATTACAGGGAGAACAAAGCACTATATTAATGTTTTTGGGGAAGAATTAAATATTGAGAATGTAGAAGACGCATTAAAACTTACTTGTGAAAAAACCAAAGCCCTAATAAAAGAATATACGGTTGGTCCAATTTTTATGAAAGGAAAAGAAAAAGGCGGTCATGAGTGGGTTATTGAATTTGAAGAGGAACCTAAAAGCTTGTCTTATTTTACAGAAATATTAGACAATTCTTTAAAAGCAATCAACTCTGATTATGAAGCAAAACGTTATAAAAATATGACCTTAATGCCCCCTAAAATTCACAAAGCAAAAAAAGGGCTTTTTTATGAGTGGTTAAAAAATAAAAATAAATTAGGTGGCCAAAATAAAGTTCCAAGATTATCTAATTTAAGAGATTTTATTGAGGAACTTTTAGAGCTTTAAAAACTATACTTTTCGCGCTACAACATAATCAATCATAGTTAATAAAGAGTTTTTATACGCAGACTCAGGGTAGTTTTCTAAAATGGTCATCGCTTTTTTCTTGTAGTCATTCATTTTAGAGATAGTATACTCAATTCCACCACTTTTTTTAACGAAAGTAATTACTTCTTTTACACGTTTTTTATCTCTATTGTGTTTTTTAATCGAGTTTATTAGCCAAGACTTTTCTTTAGAAGAACAAGTATTTAAAGTGTAAATTAAAGGCAAAGTCATTTTTTGTTCTTTGATATCTACTCCTGTAGGTTTTCCAATTTGTCCGTCATAATAATCAAACAAATCATCTTTGATTTGAAAGGCAATACCAATGTATTCTCCAAACTTTCGCATTTGCCGCACTGTATCTTTATTTGCGCCCACTGAAGCAGCACCAATGCCACAACAAGCAGCAATTAAAGTGGCCGTTTTTTGTCGAATAATATCAAAATAAACATCTTCTGTAATATCTAATTTTCTTGCCTTTTCTATCTGAAGTAATTCGCCTTCGCTCATTTCTCGAACTGCGATAGAAATTAGTTTTAGCAAATCAAAATCTTCGTTATCTATTGATAACAAAAGGCCTTTAGACAATAAAAAATCTCCAACTAGAACTGCAATTTTATTTTTCCAAAGAGCGTTTACAGAGAAAAACCCTCTTCTTCTATTACTGTCATCTACAACATCATCATGAACTAAAGTTGCTGTATGAATTAATTCAACAACAGAAGCTCCTCTATAAGTTCGTTCATCAAAACCACCATCAGAAACCATTTTTGCAACCAAAAAAACAAACATTGGTCGCATTTGCTTTCCTTTTCTCCGCACTATATAATAGGTAATTCTGTTTAAAAGCGGAACTTTAGACAACATAGAATCTTTGAACTTCTCTTCAAAGAGTTCCATTTCTAATAATATGGGTTGTTTTATTTGCTCTACTAAATTCATTTAAATTGAACTTATTTGAATTTTAAATATTAAAATTAAGAAATAATTTTTTAGGATTTATTGGCCAATTGCCCGCAAGCGGCATCAATATCTTTCCCTCTACTTCTTCTTACGTTTGTCGTAATATCATTCATTTCTAAATTAGAAATATAATTATTTATTGAAGAGGAACTTGCTTGTTGAAATGCTCCGTTATCAATAGGGTTATACTCTATTAAATTCACTTTACAAGGAACTGCTTTACAAAAATTTACCAATGCTTTTATATCTTCTTTCCTATCATTAATTCCGTCCCAAACAATATATTCATATGTAATTGCTCGTTTCGTTTGTTCATACCAATATTCTAAAGATTCTCTCAAATCTTTTAATGGGAAAGTAGCATTAAATGGCATTATTGAAGTTCTAACTTCATCAATTGCTGAATGTAAAGACACAGCTAAATTAAATTTAACGTCTTCATCAGCCATCATTTTTATCATTTTTGGCACTCCAGATGTAGACACTGTTATTCTTTTTGATGACATTCCTAAACCTTCAGGAGATGTTATCATTTCTATAGATTTGATAACATTTTTATAGTTCATTAAGGGTTCTCCCATTCCCATAAAAACAATATTTGTTAATTTATGATTAAAATAGAACCTACTTTGCTTGTCAATGACAACAACTTGATCGTAAATTTCATCAGGATTTAAATTACGCATCCTTTTTAACCGAGAAGTTGCACAGAATTTGCAATCTAAACTACACCCAACTTGACTAGAAACACAAGCTGTTGTTCTTTTCTCAGTGGGTATTAGGACAGATTCAACAATTAAACCATCGTGTAATCTTATGCCGTTTTTTATCGTTCCATCATTACTTTTTTGCATAGAATCAACCTTAATATGATTGATTACAAAATTTGATTTTAACATTTCTCTAGTTTCTTTAGAAATGTTAGTCATGGCCTCAAAAGTATGCAAAGACTTACTCCAAAGCCATTCATAAACTTGATTTCCACGAAAGGCTTTATCGCCATTTTCAACAAAAAAATCACGTAATTGTTTTTTCGTTAATGCTCTTATGTCTTTCTTTTTTACTTCCATGTGCTACAAAAATACAAAACCTCACAAGAAACTTGCGAGGTTTGTAATATATCTATATACCAGAGTTATATAATTAACATTGCATCTCCATAAGTAGAGAATCTATATTTTTCTTTTATGGCTACTTTATATGCTTCCATTATAAAGTCATAACCCCCAAATGCTGCTGCTTGCATTAATAAAGTAGATTTTGGTGTATGAAGATTTGTAATCATACAATTTGCAATACTAAATTCATACGGAGGAAAAATAAATTTATTCGTCCATCCTTCAAATCCATTTAATTCCTGTTTTGAAGAAACCGATGATTCTACCGTTCTCATTACTGTAGTACCAACAGAACAGACTCTTCTTTTTTCAGCTTTTGCTTTGTTAATTTTGCTTGCTGTAGCGTCTGAAATAGCAATTTGCTCAGAATCCATTTTATGCTTAGACAAGTCTTCGACTTCTACGGGACTAAATGTACCTAGGCCAACATGCAATGTAGTTTCTGCAAACTCGACTCCTTTTATCTCCAAACGTTTTATTAGGTGTTTGGAAAAGTGCAAACCAGCACTAGGTGCCGCAACAGCGCCTTCATGCTTAGCATAAATCGTTTGATAGCGTTCTTTGTCGATATCTTCTACTTCTCTATTGATTGCTTTCGGTAATGGAGTTTGCCCTAGTTCTAGTAGTTTCGTTCTAAAAGCTTCGTAAGAGCCATCAAATAAGAAACGGAGCGTTCTTCCTCTAGAGGTTGTATTATCTATTACCTCAGCGACCAAACTGTCATCTTCTCCAAAAAATAATTTATTACCAATTCTAATTTTTCTTGCAGGATCTACCAAAACATCCCACAATCTGTTTTCAGCATTTAATTCTCTTAGTAAGAATACTTCAATTCTAGCCCCTGTTTTTTCTTTATTACCAAACATTCTTGCTGGAAAAACTTTGGTATTGTTCAACATTATGACGTCACCTTCATCAAAATAATTTATAATATCTTTAAAAAGTTTGTGCTCAATAGTACCCTCTTTTTTATTCAAAACCATTAAACGAGATTCGTCTCTGTGTTCTGTGGGATATTTAGCTAATAACTCTTCAGGTAATTCAAATTCAAAATGCGATAATTTCATACGTATATTTCTTATAAAGAGCGCAAATATACGATATCGGAATAGGCGTTGTCAAGTGTTTGACTATTTAATTTATAGATTCTCAATTTTAAACCCAATTTGCTGCATATCATCCCAAAACTTTTGATATGATTTTGTAACCACTTCGGCATTTAAGATTTTAATAGGAACTTTTAATGCTAAAGGGGCAAAGGCCATTGCCATTCTATGATCATTATATGTTTTTATGGAGACATTCGGGTTTATTTCTGAAGACCTCTCTAAATGTAGACTTTTTTCTGTCACAGAAATTGCAGCTCCTAAATTAGTTAATTCTTCTTTCAAAGCTTCTAACCTATCTGTTTCTTTAATTTTCAAAGTGTGTAAGCCTGTTAAATCACAGGCTATTTTTTCTGCAAAACAAGTTACAGCAATTGTTTGAGCGATATCGGGTGCATTTTTTAGGTCAATTTCTAAAGTTTTTTCATTACTTTTTTTGACTTTTCTTAAAACAATCGAATGCGCTGTAAAAACAGTTTCAACTCCAAAATGTTGGTAGATTTCTACCAAACAAGAATCTCCTTGTAAACTTTCTTTTTTATATGCAGACAAAGTAATTTCTGAACCAATATCTGAGAGGGCTACTATTGAATAAAAATAACTTGCAGAAGACCAATCAGACTCAACAACAATTGTTTGTTTTTGTATGGATTTCGCCGGAGTAACTTTAATGATATTTTCTTCAAAATCAGTATCAATTCCTAATTGATTCAACAAACTTAGGGTCATATTTATATAGGGTACAGAAGTTATTTTCCCTATTAATTCTATTTCTAATCCATTCTCTAATTTTGAGGCAACCAATAGTAATGAAGAAATATATTGACTGCTTACATTTCCATTAATTAGAACCTTTTTATGAGTAATTTTTGTTCCTTTAATTCTGATTGGTGGATAGCCTTCTTTGGCTTCATAAGAAATAGTTGCTCCCAAATCTTTTAAAGCATTTACCAAAATTTCAATAGGTCTATTTTGCATTCTTTCAGAACCCGTTAAAACAACTTCTCTATGCTCTTTTGATGCAAAATAAGAGGTTAAAAAACGCATTGCTGTTCCTGCATGTCCAATATCAACAATCTCTTTATTTGTAGAAAGAGCGTGTTGCATATGAACAGAATCATCTGAATCTGATAAGTTCTCAATAGTAATTTCTGGAAATAAATTTTGAAGAATCAACAATCTATTCGATTCACTTTTAGAACCAGAAATCGTTATTTTCTGATTCATTTTTTTATTCTTTACAACATGCAACAGTATATCCATTTCCTAACTTTTGTAAACTAATTTAAAATCCTTAATTTAATTTTTTTAATAGGGTCAAAGTTAGTGTACAAAAAAATGATACCAAAGTTTCTGAAGAATATTTTACGGTCTGAATATTCTTCAGAAACTTTGGTATTACAGTCAAAAAATGTTTTTGTAAAAAATATTTATTGTGAAGCCAGTTGTTATATTCAATAAAAACTGAAATAAACCAATGAGTTTTGTAGATTAATAAACTGAAAAAAGTAGTACTTCATTAGATTATGATTCTATAAAAATATCACTTTTTAAATCTAACTCAATTGCACTTTTTAAATCTTCTAATAGTTGTTTTCTCACTTTTAGCTTTGTTTCAAAATGCGCTTTTTTATTCAATTTAGAAAACATTTCAGCTACTTTAATTGCTGATGGCAACAAAATACTTTCAGACACAATCATGTCTAAAAAGCCTACTTTTACCGCTTCTTTTGGGTTGAAAATTTCTGCATTATTTACACTTCTATTGATGAATACCGGTGACAGCCGAGCTTTTGCAATCACAATTCCCGCATGATGCATGGTCAATCCAATCATCACTTCGTTTAACCCTATTTTAAAATCACCTTCTGCACCAATTCTATAATCTGAAGAAAGTAATAAAAAAGCACCTTTTGCAATTGCATGTCCAGAACAAACAACAATAATTGGTTGTGAAAAAGACAACATTCTTAAAGACAATCGAGAACCTTTTGTTACCAATTCTTTTGCAGATTCCGGCGATTTTGTCATCACTTTTAAATCGAACCCAGCAGAGAATATTCCGTTTTGACCTCGAAGAATTATTACTTTTTTTTCTTCTTCTGCTTTGTCTAGGCTTATGTGTAATCCAGCTATTACTTCAAGGGAAATCGCATTCGCTTTTCCATTTTTTATTGTAATAATCACATACTTTTCCTCTGAGTGATAAGTAACAAATTCATTCATTTTTTAATTTTAACTCAAGTTACAAAAAAAAAGGAAAAATTTATCGTTACAAGAGTAGTTTCTAATAAAAATAATGTCTTTGTTTTTAATTGTTTATTTTTGCAATTTGATGCAAATTAAAGACTTATTTAATCGTTTTTATTAGCCTCCGAGCAGATGACGGATTTATGGATAAATTTAAAAAAATATTTTTTTTATTTGAGCAAAGTTTTTCTCTGCTTTTTCTATTAAAATGGAGTTTTATCTGTTTGCTAATTGGTGGATTAACTGGCAGTGCATCTGCGGTTTTTTTATGGACTTTAGAGTGGGCAACAAATTACAGAGAAGCCAATCTATGGATTATCGCTTTGCTTCCTATTGCTGGCTTCATTATTGGTTTGTCTTATCATGTATTCGGAGAAAGTGTTGTAAAAGGAAATAATTTATTACTTGAAGAATTTCATTCCCCAAAAAAAGTAATTCCATTAAAAATGGCTCCTTTGGTTTTTTTAGGCACCATTTTAACGCATTTATTTGGAGGTTCTGCAGGACGAGAGGGCACTGCTGTGCAAATCGGAGGCGCAATTGCAGATCAATTTACTAAAATTTTTAAACTTTCTAATTTCGACAGAAAAATCATCTTAATTGCTGGGATCAGTGCAGGGTTTTCATCTGTTTTTGGTACCCCTTTAGCAGGTGCTATTTTTGCTCTAGAAGTAATGGTTATTGGAAGAATCAAGTTTGATGCCATTTTACCCAGCTTTTTAGCCGCTATTTTTGCAAATTACTTTTGCGATATTTGGCAAATTTCTCATCATACGCATTACACTATTTCTTCAATTTCAGAAATAACACCCTCCACAATTTTATGGTCTTTGTTGGCTGGTATTATTTTTGGACTTGTAAGTTTACTATTTTCTAAATCAACACACTTTTGGGGAAATTTGTTTAAAAAATACCTTCATTATCCTCCACTTCGTCCTGTAATTGGCGGAGCAATTTTAGCAATTATTGTCTATCTTATGGGAACCACTAAATACATCGGACTTGGAATACCAACAATTATTGATGCTTTTAATGTTGATTTAAATTCTTATGATTTTTTCCTGAAATTAGTGCTCACTTCTTTCACATTGGGGGCTGGCTTTAAAGGAGGGGAAGTAACTCCTTTATTCTTTATAGGTGCCACTTTAGGAAATATATTAATTTGGTTCATTCCTTTACCTATGGGGCTACTCGCAGGAATGGGATTTGTGGCTGTTTTTGCAGGAGCAACAAACACTCCAATTGCTTGTACAATAATGGGAATAGAATTATTTGGTGTAGAATCTGGTGTTTTTATTGCCTTAGCTTGTACTACTTCTTATCTTTTTTCCGGACACTCTGGCATTTATTCTTCTCAAATTATTGGAAGCCCAAAACACTTGTTTTTTAAAAATAAAAAAGGGCAACCTCTTAATGATATAAAAAGAGAAAGCACTACAAAGAAAGCTAAACTATAATGCTATCTCTTTAACATCTGCCCAATTCTTTTTTTCAACAACCGTTCCTTTATTTAAAATTACAACTCCCGGATTGGCTCTAATAATTGTTTTTAGTGTTGTTTCATCACAGAATAAAAAGTCAAAAGGTAGATTGTATTTTTCTTTAGCGAGAAGTAACTCGTCAGAAAAGGAAGCAGAAACTCCATACACTGTATAGCCTTTTTTCTTTGCTTTTGTTGTCATTTCTTTAATTGCAGGAAATCCATTTACATCTACCTTATCTAGATTATAAATAATCACCAACATTACTTTTTCTTTCTTTAATAATTCTGGCGCTAAATCTGCTTGAGCATCTTCTAACACAAAGTCATGAACAGGCGGAATACTTCCATCTTCTGGATAAACCATTCCCTCCGAAATATTTTTCCCGATTGCATAGGCTCTAAAATCTATCAATGGCAAATGCGTTAGAACATGTTGAACTATATATAAAAATACTGCGAGTGATAAAAAAGTAATTACTTTTGGAACATTCCCTTTAAAAACGGGCTTTATATGTGCTACTTTTATTAATAAAAGAACAATTAGCGCAATTAAAATTACATTTTTATAAAAGGTTTCCCATGTATTTAATTTTATAGCATCTCCAAAACAGCCACAATCTGTTACTTTGTTATAATAGGCAGAATACCAAGTTAAATACAAAAAAATAAGGGTTAATACAAATAAACTCCAAACGGTTAATTTTGACTTATAACCGATTAAAATCATCACTCCTAGTAAAATTTCTGCCACTATCAATAGAATGGCAAATGGCAATGCATACGGAATTAAAAACTCCATATTTAAAACCGATTCAGAAAAATATTCTTGAAACTTATATTGCGAACCTATTGGATCTACCAATTTAACAAACCCAGAGAAAATAAATAATGCGCCTACTAGGATTCTTGAAAGTTGTACTACTATTTTCATGATTTATTTTTTTTACGAACTAGACCAAATGAATCATTGCAAATACAGCATAATTGATCATATCTTGATAATTAGCATCTATACCTTCTGAAACAATTGTTTTTCCTTTATTGTCTTCAATTTGCTTTACGCGCAATAATTTTTGTAGAATTAAATCTGTCAAACTAGAAACACGCATGTCTCTCCATGCTTCCCCATAATCATGGTTCTTATCCATCATTAATTTCTTCGTTATCTTGCTGTGTTTGTCATACAATACAGTTGCTTCCTCTGTATTTAAATCAGGCGTTTCTACAACCCCATTTTCTAGCTGAATTAAAGCCATTATCGAATAATTAACAATCCCAATAAACTCCGCTTTTTCACCTTCATCTACTTTTCTAACCTCATTTTCTTGTAACTGACGAATTCTTTGCGCCTTAATAAATATCTGATCTGTTAGCGATGGCAAACGTAAAATTCTCCACGCAGCACCATAATCTGACATTTTTTTAATAAACAAACTTCTACATTCGTCTATAACGGCGTCATATTGTTTTGAAGTATCTTGCATTTTTATAAAAAAGTATTTTTCCAAATGTAGTAAATCTTCAAAGGATTTCATTTATTTTTACAATGAATTTATCAACTATCAAATGAAAAAAATTGTTGTTTTTTGTGGATCAAGTTTAGGCTTTAATCCTGTTTATAAAGAAGCTGCCATAGAATTAGGAAATTATTTTGCTAAAAACAAAATTGGTTTGGTCTATGGTGGTGGAAAAATTGGAATGATGGGGGTTCTTGCAGACACAGTTTTAGGTCATAAAGGTGATGTTATAGGTGTAATTCCAAAATTATTAGAAAAAGAAGAAGTTGTTCATGCTGGAGTAGAAGAAATGATTGTTTGCAAAAAAATGAGTGATCGAAAAGTTATTATGAGCAAGCTAATTGACGGGTATATTACTCTTCCTGGAGGTTTTGGCACATTAGATGAACTATTTGAAGCACTTACTTTAAATCAATTACATATTGAACAAAAACCTGTTGGACTGTTAAACACAAATGGTTTCTTTGATGCAGTTTTATTGCAGTTAGATAGAATGGTTGAAGAAGGTTATTTAAAACAAGAAAATAGAAAAATGTTGCTAGTTGGAACTTCTGTAAATGAGTTAATGCAGAAAATGAATGCATACAAAACACCTGAAATAACAAACGTAATCAATAAAGTAATCCATTAAAATGACAATAAATTGCAAGGGAACTTTGGTAGATCTATCATCACCAAAAGTAATGGGGATTTTAAACATTACTCCAGATTCTTTTTTTGACGGAGGCAACTATAAAAACAATTCTGATATTCTTTCTCAAGTTGAAAAAATGCTTACTGAAGGAGCTTCTTTTATTGATGTTGGCGCCTATTCTTCAAGACCGGGAGCCATTCATATTTCTGAAGAAGAAGAACTCAAAAGAATTGTTCCTGTAATTAAGTTGTTGCTTAAAAATTTTCCTGAAATTATTATTTCTGTAGATACTTTTAGAAGTAAAGTAGCCAAAGAAACAATCAATTCTGGAGCGGCAATCATAAACGATATTTCAGGAGGAAAAATGGACAGCAATATGTTTGCTACTGTTGCTAATCTTCAAGTTCCTTACATTTTAATGCACATGATTGGAACACCACAAGACATGCAACACAACCCTGTTTATAATGATGTCACCCAAGAAATTATCTCCTTTTTTGCAGCGCAAATCTTCAAACTTCATCAGCTTAAACTAAATGACATTATTATTGATGTTGGCTTTGGCTTTGGAAAAACCAACCATCATAATTTTGAAATTCTTAAAAATTTAGAACTTTTTAAGAATTTAAAGGCACCCATATTAACCGGAATTTCAAGAAAATCCATGTTGTATAAAACACTTGATATTTCTCCTCAAGAAGCTTTAAATGCAACCACTGCTGCAAACACAATTGCATTATTAAAAGGCACCAATATTTTACGCGTTCACGATGTTAAAGAAGCTGTTGAAGCTATTAAAATTGTAAAGCGTATATCATGACCTTTTGTTTTCAGTTTTCTTTCTTAGTGAAATTATATTTTTAGACCAGCGATATAAGTTGTAAAAGAAAATAAAATTGATCTGTAATGGGTATTCTCTCTTAATAATGCAATACAGAAATTAATAACTGATAGTGAAGTTCTCTAATTTATTAGTAATTTAGCCTAAAATCACACCTTTTTTATGTTCGATTTTATTGAATTTTCTTTGCTAGATATTTTAGATATTTTATTAGTAGCAACACTACTCTACTACATCTACAAATTATTGAAAGGAACTGTTGCCATAAATATTGTAATCGGTATTGCGATTGTTTTTGTTATCTGGAAAATAACCGAAGCTCTAAAAATGGAAATGCTGAGTGGTATTTTAGGGACCCTTTTAGGAGGTGGTGTCGTTGCATTAATCATTGTGTTTCAACAAGAAATAAGAAAATTTTTATTACTAATTGGTACCACTAACTTTACCAACAAACGTAATTTCTTAAAACAATTAAAATTCTTACAAACAGAAATAGGTTCTGAAATTGATACGGGTGTTCTTTTAAATGCGTGTAAAAATTTATCGAAAACAAAAACTGGAGCATTAATTGTTATTGAACGGACGAATGCTTTGGATTTTTTAATAAACACCGGAGACCATATGAATGCCTCTGTTAATGAGGCTATTTTAGAAAGTATTTTCTATAAAAATAGTCCATTACATGATGGTGCATTAATTATTAGAGATAATTTTATTGTCGCTACAAGAGTTGTTTTACCAATTTCTGACAGTACTAAAATTCCTGCAAGATTTGGTTTACGCCACAAAGCAGCGATTGGTGTTTCTGAAAAAACAGATGCAGTTTGTTTGTTAGTTTCCGAAGAAACCGGAGAAATTTCTTATATAAAAGATGGCGGTTTTGAATTGTATTCTGATCATACCGAACTTAATGAAAAACTGAAAAAAGATTTGATTTAAGTTTCATGAGGCTTTTCAAGACCAAACTGTTTGTCATATAAATTTTTATAATAGCCTTTCTCTTTCTCCAGAAGTTGATTATGAGTTCCTTCCTCAACAATCAACCCTTGATCCATTACAATTATTTTATCTGCTTGTTTAATGGTTGCTAGTCTGTGGGCAATAACAATAGAAGTCCTTCCTTTAGTAATTGTTTCTGTAGCATATTGTATCATTTTTTCTGCATAAGAATCTACCGAAGAAGTTGCTTCATCTAAAATTAAAATACTTGGTTGACTAACATAGGCTCTTAAAAAAGCAATCAACTGCCGCTGACCTGAAGAAAGCATTGCTCCACGCTCTTTTACATTGTATTGGTAATTTCCTGGAAGTGTCATAATAAAATCATGAACTCCAATTTGTTTTGCTGCTTTTTTAACTTCTTCAAGAGAAATATTTTCATTTTTTAAAGTAATGTTATTAAAAATTGAATCTGAAAATAAAAAAACATCTTGTAAGACAACAGCTATCTGTTTTCTTAAACTTTCTAGACTATATTCTTGTATAGAAATATCATCAACACAAATAGTTCCGCTCTTTATTTCATAAAAACGATTTATCAAATTGATAATAGTTGATTTACCGGCACCTGTAGCTCCAACAATTGCAATTGTTTGTCCACTTTTTACATCCAAAGAAATCCCTTTTAAAACTTCTTCGTCTTTAATATAACTGAATTTAACATCTTTAAAATTGATATTTCCTTTTAATTTTTCTACCTCAATAGTTCCATTTTTAACAATACTACTTTGTGTATCTATCACTTTAAAAACTCGCTCTCCTGAGACGATACCCATTTGCAATTGATTAAATTTATCTGCAATTTGACGTAAAGGTCTAAATAACATGTTTGCCATTTGTACAAATGCCATTACTGTTCCTGGTCCTGGAACTGCACCCCCAATAATTTGTTTACTGCCAAACCAAACGATTAAACCAATACCTATAGAGGATAAAATTTCTGCAATTGGAAAGAAAATGGAGAAATACCAAATGGTTTTCACATAAGCTTCTTTGTGCTTGTTATTAATCTCATTAAAATTTTTAAATTCTATTTTTTCTCTGTTGAAAAGTTGTACAATTTTCATTCCAGTAACTCTTTCTTGAACAAATCCATTTAAATTTGCTACTTGATTTCTTACTTCTTGAAATGTTGCTTTTATCGCTTGTTGAAAAACTCTTGTTGCATAAATTAAAATAGGTAAAACAGACAAAGCTATGAATGCCAACTTCCAATTAAAATAAAACATTAAGGAAGCAATTGCAAACATTTGTAAAATATCGCTTATAATAGTAAAAACACCAGTGCTAAAAAAAGCAGCAATCGTTTCTATATCTGAAACTACTCTTGTTACAAGTTTACCAACAGCATTTGTATCAAAATAAGACATTTTAAACTGTAAAATATGCCTAAATATTTTTGCTCTTATATCTCTAATAATATGTTGTCCAACCCAATTTGCAAAGTAGATATATGTAAAACGGAGTAATGTTTCTAAAAGAACAACTCCAAACATTAGCATTATATTATACATAAGACCTTGTGAATCTTTTTCTGTAATATACTGATCTACAGTCTCTTTTATTAAATAAGGATTTAATAATGAAACCACAGCAAGTAAAATGGTAGAGAGGGTGGCTATAAAAAAATTTAATTTATACTGCTTTGCAAAAGACATTAGTCTTAAAAAAATAGTTAAATCAAAAGCTTTCCCTGTTGTATCTGCCAAACCTTAATAATTAATATTTGTTAAAAATAATCCTTTAGCAGGCACTGACAATCCTGCATTACTTCTGTTTTTACTCTCTATAATTTTCCTAAAATCGTCTTTAGTAATTTTTCCCAAACCAACATCTACTAGAGTTCCTACGATTGCTCTAACCATATTTCTTAAAAAGCGATTTGCTGTTATATGAAAAACAAGTTCCTTCCCATTTTGCTTCCAAATAGCTTCGGTTATATCACAATTATATGTATGAACATCTGTCTTTACTTTAGAAAAAGTTTGAAAATCTGTATATTCTAATAATAATTTTGCAGCAGCATTCATTAAATCTACATTTAAATTCTGAGAATGAAGTTGCCATGAGAAATCTAATAAAAAGGGATTTCTACCCAGCCATATTTTATACTCATAGCTTCTGCTAATTGCATTAAATCGAGCATGTTTTTCTGTATCTACTGAAAATACTTCATGCACAATAATATCATGTGGTAAAAGAGAATTTAACTTATACGTAATATCTCCTTTTAGTTCATTTTTTGTGTCGAAATGAGCAAACATTTGAGCTGCATGAACACCAGTATCTGTTCTTCCTGCACCAACGACTTCTATTTTTTCTTGTAAAACGGTACTAACAGTAAAATTTAATTTTTCTTGAATAGAGATGACATCTGGTTGAATTTGCCAACCGTGATACTTTTTTCCGTTGTAAGAAAGTTCTATAAAATATCTCAAGAAATATTGTTTTTGAAGAGTTCAAAATTACGCAAATTATTTTGTTATGATTACATTTGAAGATCTAAGAGACGTTAAAGTTTTCTTATTCCTTTTTTTGATGAAAAAAATACTATTATTATCTGACACACATAGCTATCTTGATGAGCAAATTTTAAAGTTTGTAAAACAAGCAGATGAAGTTTGGCATGCAGGAGATATCGGCAACTTAGAAGTTACAGATAAACTACAAAAAATAAAGCCTTTACGAGCAGTTTATGGGAATATTGACGGAGCAGAAGCAAGGACAGAATTTCCTTTAGACACAAAGTTTGAACTTGAAAAAGTGTCTGTTTGGATGACTCATATTGGCGGTTATCCAAATAAATATAATCAAAGAATTCGAGATGAAATAAGGATAAATCCTCCAAAAATTTTTATTTCTGGACATTCACATATTCTAAAAGTACAATATGACAAAAAACTAAACTTGTTACACTTAAATCCTGGAGCAGCAGGAAACCATGGATTTCATAAAGTGAGAACAATGTTGCGTTTTCATTTAGACAATGGAGATATAAAAAACATGGAAATTATTGAACTTTCCCAACGAGATTGATTTTCTTTTTTTCTAAAATTGGTAAAATCACCTTTATAGTCGTTCCAATATTTACAGAGGAATCAATAGTAAACTCTCCTTTCATTATTTGTATTCTAGCATCAATTTGATTTAAGCCTAAGCCCTCTTTAACAGTTGTTTTTGTTTTATCAAAGCCAATCCCGTTGTCTGTAATTTTTAAAGACAGTTTGCCCTGAACTTCATTTAAATTAATTGTTGCCCGTTCTGCTTTGCTATGCTTTAAAATATTGTTAATAAACTCTTGAATAATATTATAAAATTTAATTTCAAAGCCTTGATCATATCTTCTAAGATTTGCTAAATTGGTTTTAAATTCAATTTGTGAATTAGAATATTTATCAGCCATATCTTTAATGGAAAAATCCAATCCAAATTTTAATAAAACAGAGGAAACTAAAGTATGGGATAAATCTCTAACTTTTTCAGATGCTTCAATAATTATTTTTTGAGTTTTATCAATTTCTAAAGGCGTTTTTCCTTTAAATTGAGGCTTTACTGCTTGTAAATGAAGATTGGCTGAAGAAAGTAAAGCACTTACGCTATCGTGTAAAGTTTCTGCAATTTGTTTTCTCTCGGTTTCTTTTCCATCTATGGTAGCGTTTAGAATTCTAATTTGAGATTCTGACTTTATCTTTTCTATACTCTGATTTTGAAGTAATTTTGTTTGAGAAAGCTTTAATCCTAAATTCTTTTGACGAAGTTTATAATAGTTTAATGCATACAATAAAGAAAGAATTACGATGAGACCTCCAATGCCGGAAATCCAAAATGTTCTTTGTGCTTTTTGTCTCTTTATTTCTTGTTGAAATATTCCTTCCTGTAACCCTCTATCAAAATTTCTATCTGCATATATATCTGCAATCTTTTGCTGGTTTTCTCTATCTTTGAGCTTATCATATAATTCCCAAGATTTTTCTTGATAGTCATAAGCAAGATAATCTTTGAGTTTATACATACAATATGCCATGTTTAATAATAAACTAGCTCTAATTTCATCTGCTTTTCTAGATTTAATATTTTCAATAGATTTTAAACCAAGTGACAGTGCTTTTTTTGACGCTTCATATTCCCTCTCAAAAAAATAAATATTAGACAATGCATTGTAACCAGAAGCCAATAAGTATTTATCTCCCAGTCTTTTTTTAATTTCTAAAGATTTTAATAAATATTCCTCTGCTTTTAAATAAACACTATCTCTCATATAAATTCCAGAAATATTATTATGCGCTTTTGACTTTAGTAAAGAAACATCGTTGGATAATGAATTGGATTGTAAAATTTTATCGTAAAAAAAAAGAGCTTTTTCTCGGTATATTTTTTTTATACTATCCTTTCCTTTATTTTCTATAAATAACTCAAACAACCTCTGATAAGAATCACCTATTTGTAAATTCCCATTTAAAATATTTAAATCATCGTTTATTGGGTGTCTTTCTAAATGTTCATTTGAAAAATTATTCTCTTTAAGTACTTTAGAATGTCCCGCAACACTTTTTTGAAAATAAACAATAGCTTTTTCATAAGCTCTTGAAGCATACCAAATTTTACCGATCAAATAATTTGTATTTGATACTAACTGCAGATCAGGAACTTGCTTTGAGGCGTCAATTACTTTTAGAGCAAATTTGAGAGAAGTCGTAAATTTTTTAACTTTAAATAAACTATCTGCCTTATTATACAAGTTGTATAAGGTTGAATCTTTACTTTTTTGAAATGCAGATTCCGACAATACTTTTGAAGTGTTGTCAGAATGCGCATAACACACCTTACCCATAAATAAAAAGGTAAATAATAGTGTTTTAATGAAACTCAAAATTTAATCCATATCATCATCAATTATAACTACGGGAGTCTTTGGTCTTCTATATGAAGATTTGGAACTAGTATTGCTGTTGCTTTTATTATTAATAAAACAAATCGTTAAGGGTTGCCCCAATTGCTTTTCTAAAAATGTAGTAAATTCTGTTTCTGTTGATTTACCGGAATCTAAGTGGACTTCATACTCCTTTTCATCTTCGTTAAAAACAAGATCTTGGACAAACCCATCATTTAAAGTATAATTTAACTTGTAAGTGCCATCTGATTCCTTAGAAATACTAAATCCTTTTAGTTTATCTGATTCTGATTTACTTAACGAAGAATTGTCATCTTCAATACTAATGGTCTCTTTTTGGTCAGAATTCGTATCAACAAAACCTACTTTTATTTGACTTCCATCTATAAAGGTTAAGTCTTGAGACACTCTTCTACTTGACTCAATATTTGAGGCATACAAATAAATTTCGTTACTGTTGGTATTTAAATCTTTTACATTGTCAATTTCAACATTATCATTTAAAATAAAATCTACAAGGTATTTACCAGATACATCTTTTTGAATGGTGTATGATTTTAATAAATCTAAAGATTCCTGTTCAGGCAAATGAGTTTCATTTGTGGAACAAGAATAAAAAATGAATGTGAGAGATACTAGTACAGATAAAAAATTAAAGTTTTTCATGATATAGGGATTTAAAATTAATGATTAAAGTGTTAATTTTTTATGTTTGCAAAGTAGCCTAGAATGTATGCAACAAATAGTTTAATTTAAAATAACTATTAAGACTTTTTTAGGGGATGATTAAAAAAGTAAAAGTTTTTTTGAAATATTAATTATACTATGTTGTTTTGAACTGCATACATTGCAAGGCCTACTGCATTTTTTACATTTATTTTTTTTAATAACCTTCCTCTATAAGTCTCTATCGTATTGACACTAAGACAGAGTTTATCAGCAATTTCTATCGAGCTATATTCCTTCGTAATTAGTTTTAGAACTTCAAGTTCTCTTTCTGTTAGGCTGTTAATTAAAAAATTATTTGGCATGAGCCCTTGCTCAACATCTTGACCTGTAAAAGATTTTACCATAATAGATTGAATATCTGAACTAAAGTATTGCTCTCCATTTGCTACTGCTTTTATAGCCCTTATGATGTGCTCACCTGCATTGTTCTTTGAAATATATCCTTTACAACCTAGACTTAAAACTTCTTGCACAATTTTTAGGTCATCATAACTTGACAATACAATCACTTTTTGTTCAATTTTATTTTCTTGAAAATATTTTAAAACCTGAAAACCGTCTATAACCGGCATTGTAATATCCAATACCAAAATATCTGCAATGTTTCCTTTTTCACTAAACCAATCAATTACTTCCTGCCCAGTTAAAGAATATCCTTCAATACTTATATTTCTATCCGTATTAATTACAGCTATGATTCCTTCAATTAATATTTTATGATCATCAGCTACGTGAATTAATATTTTCTTTTTCATTCTTACCATACAAATATAAAGTGCATATTAAAGTTATACAATACCACTTTTAATGAAATTTTTTATCACGGTTTTCCGTGATTTTAGCAAATAAACCTGTGACGTAAAAGTTCTAAAACATTGTTTTTTAATGCTTTATAAAGCTAGCTTTTAAAAGTTGAATTTCATAATTTTAATGCATCCTTTTTTTTTAGATTGTAAAAAATAAAAAACCGAGAAATAAATTCTCGGTTTTTTTTCGCACTAAATATACTAATAGTAAGGCCTATCGCAATCTATCTGCAGATTTCACAAGATCTTCATCCTTTTTAATAGCTTTGTTTGCCAAAACAACAAGCAACACCACTATAATTGGTAAGAACATCCCAATACCTTTCTCCGAAATCGAAATTTCTCCAGGTAAAGTTAGAGATACATAAATCAATAATCCTAATAAAAAAAGATTGATCAAAATAACAAGTCGCCCAATTACAAATTGTAGCTTTCTATTTCTAAACAAAAGGATAGAAAAGAAAGATACAATGGCAGAAAGTAAAAATAACAAAGGAATTATTTTTAAAAGAAAAAAATCTCTCATAAATAAATCCAATGCAAAAACTTCTTGTAATGGGTTTTTCCATAAATTAAAAACAAAAATCAAAGCTCCAGAAACAATACTGGCTACTAATAAATATATACTTTGTATTCTTTGAATCATGCTAAAATATAGAGATACAAAAGTAGAGTTTTCTTTTTTAAAAAGAAAACCTAAAACTTAAAAAAAATGTATATATTTGTGTAAATAAAAACCGCACACAAATATTGTATAGTACTATATACAGTAAATTAAATCTAAAAATATTATAATCAATCTTACATCATTAAGGTTTACATTTTAACTTAACACATAACGAATGTTCGAAATTTCAGAACTAAAAGCTAAAACACTTGCCGATTTGCAGGTAATCGCAAAATCTATTGGTCTTACAAAGACAAGTCAACTTAAAAAATTAGATTTAGTGTATCAAATTTTAGATACACAGGCTGCCAACCCTTCAAAGAGCACAAACACTGTTATTCCAAATAATGGTCCCTCTAAAAATATAAAACCTAAAAGAAAAAGGGTTTTAAAAACTAGCCAAGACATCACAAAACCTTCAGAATTAAAAACTGTTGAAAAAATTAACCCTGAACCTAATAAGGTTGAGGGCGTCGAAAAAACTGCTGCTATTGAAATTAAAGAAGAAAAAAAGCAACCTTCTTCCTTAAATAAGCCCCAAGTTAGCAAACCTAAGCATCAATCAAAACCTCAGCATCAGCAAAAGCCTGCTCAGCAGAAAAATTCTGTTCATCAGAAGAACGACAACAATTCAAAAAATAATACGCCACAAAATAATAAGAACAAGTCCAAAGAAAACAATAGGGAAAAAAACAGCAATGTTAGTAGAGGTAACAAATCTAACAATCGATACAAAGATCCAGATTTTGAATTTGACGGAATTATTGAAAGTGAAGGCGTCTTAGAAATGATGCCCGATGGCTATGGGTTTTTACGTTCCTCTGATTATAATTATCTATCATCCCCTGATGATATTTACGTGTCTCAATCTCAGATTAAATTATTTGGCCTAAAAACTGGAGATACTGTAAGAGGAAATGTTCGACCACCAAAAGAAGGTGAAAAATATTTTCCATTGATTAGAGTCTCAAAAATAAATGGATTGAACCCTAATATTGTAAGAGACAGGGTTTCTTTTGAGCATTTAACACCTTTATTTCCTCAGGAGAAATTCAATTTGGCAGAAAAAGGCAGTTCTTTATCAACTAGAATTATCGACTTATTTTCCCCATTAGGAAAAGGTCAACGTGGTATGATTGTAGCACAACCGAAGACCGGTAAAACCATGCTACTAAAAGATGTAGCCAAAGCGATTGCAACAAATCATCCAGAAGTGTATCAAATAGTACTACTTATTGATGAGCGCCCTGAAGAAGTTACAGACATGCAAAGAAGTGTTCGTGGTGAAGTTGTTGCGTCTACTTTTGATGAACCTGCAGACAAGCATGTTCGTGTTGCTAATATCGTTTTAGAAAAAGCAAAAAGATTAGTAGAATGTGGACACGATGTTGTAATTCTACTAGACTCAATTACACGTTTGGCAAGAGCCTATAACACCGTTGCCCCTGCATCAGGAAAAATACTTTCTGGTGGTATCGATGCGAATGCATTGCACAAGCCAAAACGTTTCTTTGGAGCTGCAAGAAATATTGAAAATGGTGGCTCATTAACTATTATTGCAACAGCTCTTACAGAGACTGGCTCTAAAATGGATGAAGTCATCTTTGAAGAATTTAAAGGAACCGGTAATATGGAACTCCAATTAGATAGAAATATTTCGAATAGAAGAATTTACCCAGCTATTGACTTAATTAAATCTTCTACAAGACGAGATGATTTATTATTAGATGATAAAACAGTTCAAAGAATGTGGGTTTTACGAAAATATCTTGCAGACATGAACCCTATTGAAGCTATGGAATTTATCAATGAAAGAATTAAGTTTTCTAAAAATAATGAAGAGTTTTTGATCTCTATGAATGGCTAGACATAGTCATTCTATTATTAACAAAATGTTACGAATCCTTTTTGAGAAATCAAAAAGGATTTTTTTTGAAGCAAATTCCTGCTTTCTCTACTCGCTTTTTTAGGAACTAAAAAGAGCTCAAACAAACCGTTCAATCAGGGCTAAATATCACTGCCCATTGGGGAGTATGTGAAAAACTATGGATTACTATGAACTCCTTGTTTCAGGTTTTCAATCACGAAAATTATTGCATAAAAAAGTCGTTCAAAATTTGAACGACTTTTTTATAAACTTGTAAAGAATAATTAATTTCCTACATACAAATTTGCTCTGTTATCTTCTATCTCTGAAGCTTTCTTTATTGCCTCATACATCACAGTGGTTTTTCGTTTTCTAGCAGTGGAAATAGATTTCCTAGCAGCTTCATAGTTCGGCAATACAGTAGGCAACTCTTTGTTTGTTAAAACAAAAGCATAGACTCCTTTATTTCCTTCTATGTTTTTATAGACTGTATTTAACGCTGAATTAAACATCGCTCCAACTACTTTTGGTTCAGATCCTGCTCCAGATAATGTTGGACTTTTTAACGTAATTCCATTTGCATTTCTAACCGTTGTATTATTTTCTTTAGAAATATCCTCTAGAGAGGCACCGTCAAACTTTTCTGCAATTAATTTAGCTTTCTTTTCATTAATTAATATTGGCCGAACTCTGTTCGTAGCTTTTGCTGCAGAGAGAAGTCCCTTTTCGGTTTTAGCAGTGACATAAGCAACCACATGACTTCCTTCTAGATCAAAACGTTTAAAGTCTCTTGGTTTTGTTTCTTTGCCAAAAGCCCAAGAAATAATTTGTCTTTGATTTCCTAAACCAGGAACGTTTTCATCTAGAACTTTTAAACCAATTGCTGGTTTTGTTTGGTAAGAATTCTCTTTAGCGGCCTCAAAAAATGTTTTGCCTTGAGAGATCGCTAAAGCAAATTGTTCTGCTTTTTGAAATACATTATTTTCTGTAGTTTCAGAAGGAAGTATTTTTCTACCAAAAGTTGCTATCTTTAAGACTTTTTGAATATTTTTTTGTCCATCTATCTTAATTACATGATATCCAAATGGGGTTTTAACAACTCCTATATCTCTATTTTTACCCTCAAAAACAAAATCTCTAAATCCTGGAGTCATTCTAGAATAATTAAACCAATCATAAGAGCCTCCTTTTTCTGAGGACCCTTTATCTGAAGAAATAGCTTTGGCTAACTTTGCAAACTTTCTTTTATTTCTCTTTACAACGTTTAAAATACTATCCGCTAATTTTTTTGCTTCCTCCTCAGTTCTTGTAACGTCGGGAGCAACTCTTTGTGCACCAACAAAAGGAATTAAAATATGACTTGCTTTTGCAGAATCTGGCATCTTGCTGACTGCCATAATTTTTGAAATTTTAAAGAAACCTTGGTCTTTATAAGGTCCGAAAACATCTCCTTTAGATCCTTTAAAAATAGTTGAAGCTACCGTTTTATTGATATTATTTTTAAATTTAAAGCTTTCATCCATGTTTGTGTCTGAATCATTTTCACTTAAAAATTCTGTTTCATTAGACGTATTTTTAAAATCATCAACAAAACTTGCAAGGTCTTCTTTAATTGCATTCTCATCGTCTGTCGTAGCAATGATATTGAGTTTTACATAAGATATATCTCTAGATTCATCTACTTTAAAATCATTCGAATTCTCTTTAACATATGCTGTTACTTCGCTTTTAGATACTGCTACTAAACTATCTGCAATTGTAGAATAAGGAACAAATACAAATTGCGCTGTTAACTTTGTGTTGTCCGCAAAATACTGAGATTCTCCTTCTTTTAATGATGCTCCAAGACCTGCTGTAACTAAATTATTATAAGTATTTCTTTCAGCATTGTCTCTAATTTGATTCAAGTAATTAGACCAAGCATTCCATAATTGACTGTTGTTTTCTTTTGTATCTGCTAAAAACTGCTTGAATTTTAGTTCATCAAATAAGCCTATTTCATTTTGAAACTGTGGATTATCCTTCACTGAAGAAGCATTTATAACTTCATTCCAAACATCTGCTTCACCAACAGTAATACCAGCCTCTGATAATTGATTTTGATAGATTTTTTTTCTAACAATATTATCCCAAACAGTTTTACTTGCTTGCATCTCTGAAACACGATTACCAGCTTGTTGCTTATAAGCTTCTAATTCAGCAGCAAACTCTTGTCTCGAGATAGATTCACCATTTATTTCACCTATTTCATTAATTTTAGTTGAATTGAAAAAGTCTCCTAAAGTAGAAGGATCTAATACAAAAGCAAAAAGTGCTAAACCAATTATAATGATTAAGAACATTGAACGTTCTCTAATTTTTGATAAAACTGCCATACGTCGTTTATTTAATTTCGGTTTGCGAATATACAATTTGGCTTTTAATATTGCAACCCATTTGATACTTATTAGTCTTGTAAAAAAAGGCTTTAAAAATGTTCTTTATAAATCCGTTTACTTTTATAGGTCTTCCTCTACTATTTTCACGAATACCTCTTCAATTTTAGCACTACTTACTTTTATGATTTTTATTTCAAAATGCTCTATGCTAACGATTTCATTCTCTTTAGGAATACTTTCTGTATGATCAATAATAAAGCCTCCAAGAGTTTCATAAGCTTCGGATTTGGGAATGTTCAAATCATATTCTTCATTCAAATAATCCACCTCTAGTCTTGCCGAAAAAGTAAATTCACTATCAGAAACCATTTTTTCTAAAAACTCTTGGGTATCGTGTTCGTCTTCAATTTCGCCAAATAATTCCTCAACAATATCTTCTAAAGTTATCATACCAGATGTTCCGCCATATTCATCAACAACGATTGCAACACTTTTTCTTTTCTTCATTAAATTATTCAAAACATCATTGATCATCATAGACTCTGGCACAATTTCTATTGGCAATAAAATGGATTTAATTGTCTTTGGCTTCTTAAATAATTCGAATGCATTTACATATCCAATTACATCGTCTAAAGACGACTTATAAACTAAAACCTTAGACAATCCAGAATCAATAAATATCTTTTTTAAATGAGCTACTTTTTCATGAAGTTCTACAGCAATAATTTCTGTTCTAGGCACCATCACCTCTCTTGCTTTGACATTTTGAAAATCTAAAGCATTCTGAAAAATTTGAATCTCAGAATCTATATGATCTTCATCATTTCCAGTTTCTAATTGCTCTGATATGTAATTCCCTAATTCCTCTTTACTAAATTCAGTCTGTTGTTCATCTGCATCTGTTTTAAAAAAAACACGAAGAAAAAAATCTGAAATAATGGTAATAAATTCTGAGAAAAAGTGAAATAAAATATAAAAAACATAGGCCGGTACAACAAATAATTTTAAAACCTCATTTGCATAAATTCTGAAAATAGCTTTGGGTAAAAACTCTGCAGTAATTAATATAATAATTGTAGAAATAAAGGTCTGTATCAAAAGAACAGAGAAGTTATTGTAACTTTCAAGAGGGAGTAGCTTTACTAAAAAAATACCCATATAGTAACTATAAATAACCAAAGAAATATTATTACCAACCAACATTGTGGTGATGAATTTTGAGGATTTCTGAGTAATTATATTTAGTATTTTTGGAATAAAACCCTCTCTTTTTTTCTCTAACTCTATATGAAGTTTATTTGCTGAAACAAAAGCGATTTCCATACCCGAAAAAAAAGCGGACAAGATAATTGATATAAGTATAATGATAATTTCAATTTCCATGAAGAAATTTATAATCTATTTATTTTTGGTGGTTCCTTTTTTCTACTTTTTTCCTAAAATGTCTTTTAAAGAAAAAAACTAAGGTAATAAAAATAGATGCACAGAGAAATAAATAAGCTTTTTCTCTGTCTGAACTCCATTTAACAAAACCTTCTATTAAACATATAAAAGCTACTAATAAGTAGCCATATTGAAAAAATTTCCAAAGCGTATTCATCTAATTATTTTTCTGAAGTTATTAATTTTCCTATTGCTTTTTTTGCTAAATGCTTGCTTAAGTCTTCTTTACATTCAAAGCCAACACCGTAAACCGTATCTTTTACAGTACTTAATATAAATGCTTTTTCTGAAAAAAAATATTCCGTGTTTTGATCCCAAAATAATTGTTCTGTTTCTAACCTAGATTGTTCTGTGTGATTCAAAACAATTACATTCCCTATAATTTCAGAAACGGATGTCTTAGAATAGGTCAAGGCATAATTACCGGTAATCGTTACAGAATCTTTTCCTTCGAAATTTACAATTTTAATTCCATCAGGAAACTCATTGTAAGGATGTTGTTTTCGATTACTAAAGTCATGTAATAAAGGAGTCATTAATTTAGAGGTAATTCTCCCTGAATCTTTATATACATGAAATGCATTTTTTGCAACGCCTATTGGCAAGTTTTTGGATGCTAAAAAATCTCTAACTTCTTGTGTATTATTTGAACAAGAAAAAAGCATCACTGTAATACTCAATACAGCAATGCTTTTTTGTGCTATTTTAATTGAAGTTTTCAAAAATCTATTTTAAGGGAACTTTAACCGTTTCTCCAATCCAACATTTTATTTTATAACTACTTCCTGGAGCTACACCTGCCGTAAAAATTACTTTTTTACTTGGTGAATTTGCTTTGTAGTTTTTAATATATTTTTTTGCAATTCCTGAAATACTTGGATCTACAGCTGCAGCCCTTTGTGCTTTTCTCAAAGCGGCAACATATACCATTCTTTTTTCAAATTCATTTTTACCACAATTATTAACACTTGTTTGATACAATTTACCAATGAATAAGTAGGCCTTACCAAAATTAGAATTAAAACCAATGGCCTCTCTAGCTAAACTTCTTGCTTTACTTAATTGTCCTCTACCTTTGGCAGCTTGGGCAAATTTTAACTTTATTTTTGCTTTCTTTATAGGGTCTGTTTCTAAATTAAAAGACTCTAGTCTCATTTCAGTTGCTCCCTTTAAATCTCCTTTATCCTCTAAAACACTTGCTAAGAAAGCATACGCTTCTGGAGATGGAGAGGCTTCTGCATAAGCTCTAACCAAGGTTTCAAATAAAGGTTCTGACTGACACCCTTTGTTAAACATTCTAGAAACTGATCTCTTTAACCATAAAGAATTAGATCTGTTAGCTTCAAAATCTCTGTTATACAATGGAACTAATCTTTCACAGGTAGCTATTTCAGAAATAATTGCATCTAGATTGCCTTCAACTGTCCCTAATGCTTGAGAATTTATGGTGTAAGCTCTTTTTAAGCTCTTCTCCCTTTTACTCAATACTTTTGTAGAATCTGATAAAGGGATTAATTTTTTTGCATATCCTTCTAACTTTAAAGTAACATTTTCTAGAACATCATCATAGGTATCAAAAACTTTTTGAGGATTTGTATCTTTATTTCTGTCAGTGACTCCCTGGAAGTATGCATAAAGGTTTTTAACACCCATTTTAGTGGGGTCAATACTATATCCCTTTTCTAAAATAGAAAATATTTGATCATCTGAAGCTAACTTATTTTTAGATAAAAAAGTAGCATAATCACTGTGAACTTTTGCTGGATTTTTGGTAGGAAAATACTGCAATCTTTGTTCATAAACTCTTTTGGCTAAGACAGGATCTTTTTTCACATCTTCCGCAAGATTTGCTCCATATTTATAAATGTTTACAGATAAATCTTTACAATTATCCATTAAAAATATCCAATTTGTATAGGCTTCATCATACTTTTTAGATTGATAATCTCCTTTAAAAAGATTGTATTTAATGGTACATTCTCTTGCTGTATCTTCTTGAGCAGTTAATTTTACTGAAATTAATAAAAATAGTGCTACTGTTAAAAAAGTAATTTTTTTCATTTTATGTGTTTAATTAATCTATTTTTCTTTTTTGGAACCAATTTGTATCTGTTAATGATAAACTTAATCTAAAGTTAAAATAATTTTCTTGAATTAAATTATTATCAGTTGTTCCTTTTTTACCAAACTCAAAACTCATATTCAACGAAGACAATTGTTTCAATGGTAAACCTACTCCAAAAGATATGCCAAAGTCGTCTACAGGTGTGAAGTTTGAACTTAAACCAGAACCATCAACCAACAAACCTGTCTTTTCTAAACGCAGACCAGCCCTGTATGTAACCCGTTCCCAATAACTAGATATCGAATTTATTTTTGGCAGGTAATATCCACCTACAGAAAATCTATTCGAATTACCATACCTGTAGGCTGCGTTCGATTTATTTAAAAAACCTGAAGTTTCTATAGCCTCTTGATTTTCATATTCTAAACCTAGGTACCATTTGTCAAATTTCCCAATACCAACTCCAAAATTTGTTTTTATTGGCAATTTATAATTTCCATTGATAGATTGAATTTTTTTCATTTCACCGTCTACATCTATGAACTGAAGGGTATCTCTTACTATTTCATTCCCAGTTCCAGTAAATGTTAGTGAATAAGTATGACTTGTACCTGTTACTTTTAAGTCATTACCCATTTTTATTGTAGCTCCAGCATTCAATAAAAGTTTGTTTTTAAGTTGTTTTTTGTATTGAGCACCAAATTTTACAGCACCCCCTTTCACTAAGTTAGCTTCTTTATATTTTGTTGCTAAAGTTACGTTAGCTCTTTGATTAGAAATGCTATTACTAATATTTCCAAAGTTATAATCTGCTTCAATTCCTAAAGAGAAATTTTTAAATATCTTCATTCCAAAACTTCCATAAAATCTAGTTACACCTCCATCACCTGAATAAAGTGTAATTTCTTCGGGATCACCATTGGCATCTAAAATTGAATTGGATAAAGAATACCCAACAGATGAAACAGGCTGAATTCCAAAAGACATTCCCGCTTTTGAACCCAATGGCAGTGCCAAGGTAAAATAACTTAATCTTGTAGAATTTGAAGTTTGTTCTACATCACCATTGTCAATTGTCAACTCGTTGTTTAAAATCCCAAATGAATAGGTAGTATATTTTAAATTAGCATATGCTGCAGGATTTGTAAAGTTTAAATACTTATAATGACTGAATGCTACTCCAATTCCACCCATTGCACTTTGCTCTACAGTAAGTGGCGTAAACTGTTCTCCTATTCCAAAAAAAGAATAGGGTGATGAGTTTGTTCTTTGAGCTGTTAAGGCTATAGAAGTTATTAGTAAAAAAAATAATAAGATATTTCTAATCATTTGTCTGTATTAAATTTCAATAAATAATTCAATCCTTGAAGAAGTAAATTTTGATTGGCAAATATGCTACTTTTTAATTGTTTTGACAAGAAATTTGTGTCTCCGCCTGTTAAAACAACTGTTAAATCTAAATATTTATTTTTATATTGACTGATGACACCCTCAATTTCTTGAAGTACGCCATTTACAACACCTGAATTGATACTTTCTTTGGTACTAGAGCCAATAAAACTAGAAGCCTCTTCTTTAACTAATAAAGGTAAATTTGCAGTAAAATGATTCAAAGCACGAAACCTCATCTGTATTCCTGGAGATATGGCACCTCCCAAATATTCTTTTTTAGCAGTCACAAAGTCAAAAGTAATACAACTCCCTGCGTCTACAACTAAAACATTTTTATGGGGAAACTGACTAACAGCAGCAGCAGCTAATGCTATTCTATCAACTCCCAATGTCTTTGGAGTTTTATAAAGATTTACAAAGGGCACTCTTGTAAAGGAGGAAATAAAAATAATCTCAACAAATGCTTGAATTTTTTTTAGTTTTACTTCAGATATTGAAGCAACATTTGACATGACTGCTTTAGAAATTGGGTGCTTTTTTAAAATTTTTTTTATTTCTGATACAATTTTCCCTTTCTCAAAAACAACAACATCTAGAAGGGTATCTTTCTCAAAAACAGCCGCTTTAACATTCGTATTGCCAAGATCTATAATAAGAATCATCATTCGTATTTAAAAGAATTTCAAAAATACAACACATTTTTTAGAATTTCTTTAGTAGATGTAAAAAAACATTTTATATTTGCATCCGCTAAGGCAATGGTACCTTAGCTCAGTTGGTAGAGCAAAGGACTGAAAATCCTTGTGTCCCTGGTTCGATTCCTGGAGGTACCACAAAATTATCCCGTAACTCATTTATAAACAATGATTT
>Ga0115572_10000103_pt1 | contig 68546 bp, 63 predicted proteins | sample COGITO_mtgs_1206_FD_88681 | JGI IMG/M metagenome (GOLD analysis project Ga0115572, IMG submission 88681) | Pelagic marine microbial communities from North Sea - COGITO_mtgs_120607 | ecosystem: Environmental > Aquatic > Marine > Epipelagic | place: Germany:Helgoland, sampling site Kabeltonne... | reverse complement strand
GGGGGCAACCATGCGACAACGACGCCATGCATTGAGTGGGGCGCTCTACGACGTGCGCGACGACGGGAACGTCGACGTCACGTCGAGAGAGGGAGTGACGGGAACGTTCACCGTCGACGGAGAGTGGATCAGTGGCGATCTGCGCCACGCCGATCCGCATCTGTGCGGGTGGCTCGCCGGGCCGCAACTGCCGCCACGACTCGCAGTCCTCCCCCGCTTCCGGTCCACCGACGGGGCCGCCCCCGACACCACTAGCACGACCAGCGACACAGAGGACGCTCGATGAGCATCGACTACAACCAACGCCCCACGCTGACGTACCAAGAGCTGCTCGACACCGACAGCCACGAGGTGCCCGAGGTGCTGCGCTGGTTCTCTCCGATGCCTCCGAGCGAAGCCGACGTTCCGGTCGAGCGGTACACGAGCGCCGAATTCCACAAGCTCGAAGTCGACAAGATGTGGATGAAGGCGTGGCAGATGGCCTGCCGCGAGGAGGACATCCCCGAGCCGGGCGATCACCTGTCGTACGACATCGTCGGCCGTTCGATCCTCGTTGCCCGCACCGAGTCCGGTGAGATCAAGGCCTTCCACAACGTGTGCCCACATCGCGGAAGGAAGTTGAAGGAATCGCGAGGCCGCGACACCGAGCTGCGCTGCGCCTTCCACGGATTCGCCTGGGAGCTCGGAGGATGTTTGAAGCAGGTGCCGTGTCAATGGGACTTCCCGCGGCTCGAGCTCGCTGAGTGGGCGCTCACCGACGTCCGAGTCGGAACCTGGGGCGGCTTCGTGTTCATCAACATGGATCCTGACTGCGAACCGTTGGAGGACTTCCTCGGCGACCTCGATTCCCACTTCGATCGCTGGCCATTGGAGGACCGCTACAAGGAGGCCCACGTCGCGAAGGTCATGAACTGCAACTGGAAGATCGCCCAGGAGGCGTTCATGGAGGCGTTCCATGTGGTCGCCACCCATCCGCAGTTACTTCCGAGCCTCGGCGACGCAATCAGCCAGTACGACGTGTTCGGCAACTTCTCTAGAGCGATCTCACCGAACGGTGTTCCGAGCCCACACGTCACCTGGGAGCCGTCGCAGCAGGACATCTTCGATGCGATGAGCGACCGCAACCTCGACGAGGAACCGAAGGCGGTGGTTCCGGACGGCGAGACCGCCCGTCATCTCGCTGCCGAGTCGGCTCGGGAATCGCTCCGACCAGCGATCGGTGACCGGGCCGACGAACTCTGCGACGCCGAGCTGACCGAAAGCATTTAGTACACCGTCTTTCCGAATTTTCACCCGTGGGCGGCGTACAACCGGATCGTGTATCGCTTCCGACCGTACGGCAACGACCACCGGCGGTCCATTATGGAGTGCATGTTCCTCTCACCCTTCGTCGGCGAACGTCCACCCGCCGCTCCGATCCACTGGCTGACCGACGATGACGACTGGACGGTCGCCACGGAACTCGGAATGCTCGGGCGCGTCTTCAACCAGGACGTCTACAACGTGCCCGAGGTTCAAGCGGGTCTCAAGGCGATGGTCAAACCGGGCGTCACGTTCGCCGATTACCAGGAGACCAAGCCGCGTCACTTCCACGCGATCCTCGACGAGTGGATCGCACGATGACCGACACCGTTTCCTTCAACGCCACCGATGACGACGTGGTTCAATGCCCCTACCCGCACTACCGAAAGATGCGCGACGAGGCCCCGGTCCTCGAGCTCGACGGCAACTTGCTTGGGCGCGGCAACGAACGGGTCTTTGCCGTGTCTCGTCACGAGGACGTCAAGCGCATCCTCCACGACACGGCGACGTTCTCGTCCGAGTTCGGTGGTTCCGGGGCGAAGGCCTCGCCCGAGCTCCGCGCTCGGCTCAAAGAGGTCTACGCCGATGCGTGGCCGAACGTGTCGACGATGCTCACCGAAGACCCGCCGTCCCACACTCGATACCGGCGACTGGTGTCCATGGCATTCACCCCGCGGCGCGTGGCCCGCCTTGAGCCCGAACTTCGCCGCATCTGCGAAGAACTGGTGGATGGTTTCGAGAACGCATCCCGCATCGACTTCCACAACAAATTCTCCGTGCCGCTTCCCGTCGCCGCAGTGGCGACGATCCTCGAGGTTCCCGACACACGTCGAGCCGACTTCAAGAAGTGGGCGGACTCATCAGTCGTCTCGATCGGACGGATCATCAGCGACGACGAGCGCGTCGCGGCTGAACGAGACATCGTCGAGCAACAGCACTACTTCGTCAGCGAGCTCGAAGCTCGCCGAGCCGACTCTCGTGATGACTTCCTGACCGACCTGCTCAACGCCGAGTTGCAACCCGACGATGAGGTCGAAGGCGGGCCGCTCGACATCCCCGAGATGCTCTCGATCATCCGCCAGATCCAGGTTGCCGGAAGCGAGACCACAGCCAGCCTGCTCTCCGACCTGATCGTGCAACTGGGCAAGCATCCCGACGAATGGGAGAAGCTCAAGGCAGACCCGAGTCGCGCGGCCAAAGTGGTCGAGGAGGGTTTGCGCTGGGCCAGCCCGAACCAAGGGCTGTTCCGCATCGTCCGGGCGGACACCGAAGTGGCCGGAACACCGATTCCGAAGGGATCGACGATCTGGGTGATGTACGGATCAGCCGACCACGACGACCGCGTGTTCGATGACCCCGAAGCATTCGATCCCGACCGCGAACGACTCAACAGCCACATCGCGTTCGGTCACGGCATTCACTTCTGCCTCGGTGCTGCGCTCGCCCGGCTCGAGGCCGTGGTCGCGCTCAAGGTACTGGCGGAACGTATCGACTCGATCGGCGTCGTCGAACCCGATACTCTGCGCTACGGACCGAGCTTCATCCTGCGCGGTCTCGAAGGTGTCCAAGTCGACCTCACCTACCGGTAGGTCGCGCGTCGCGTCGCTGTCCTTCCTCGGCACACGGGCACAAACTCCACCGGACGCGAGCGGTGAACGCAGAGTGCCTCAATCGGTCGCGCTGGCGGCGGCCTGCTCTTTGGCGATCTCGGCGCGGACCTCATCCATGTCGAGCGCTTTCACCCGCTCGACGATGTCTTCGAGGGCATGCGCTGGAAGCGCGCCGGGCTGCGAGAACAACTGCACGCCGTCGCGGAAGATCATCAGCGTCGGGATCGAGCGAATCTCGAGCGCCCCGGCGATCTGCTGCTCCGCCTCGGTGTCGATCTTCGTGAATGAAATGTCGGGATGCTGTTCCGACGCCGCTTCGAAGACCGGCGCAAACGACTTGCACGGTCCGCACCATTCGGCCCAGAAGTCGACGAGGACGATGCCGTCGCTGAGCACGGTTTCCTCGAATGCGTCGGAGGTCAGATCAATCGTTGCCATGCCCTGTCGAACCAGCGACAACAGCGGACTATTCCGCTCGCCGCTCGCGCCCCTTCTTCGTTCTGGGTCGGATTCGGCCCGGTTGCCGGGCCAGTTCCGACCCGGAACGAAGGCAGTGGTGGCGCGACGACCCCTCAGGCGGGGCGGATCGGGTTTTTGTAGGTGTCGAGGTAGGTGATCTCGGCGACATCGTCGCGCTTCGCCGGCTTGAAGTCGGTGCCCTTCGTGTACGCCACGGGGATCAAGCCGGCCTGCGTCAGGTGATCTGGAATCCCGAGGATTTCGGCGGCTTCCTGCTCCTTGGCGAGGTGCAGCGTGGTCAGGCAGCTGCCGAGCCCGCGGCTGCGCAACGCAAGCTGGAAGCTCCACATCGCAGGCATGATCGAGCCCATCAACCCCGCGGCGGCGTTTGATGAGTTACCGGACAGCCGACCGATGATCAACGGAATCAGCAGCACCGGGACCTTGCCCATGTTCTGCGCAAGGTAGTTCGCCGAGTCGATCACGCGACCCTGTTGACTCGCCTGGTCAGCTTGTTTGGCCGCCGATGCCAGATACTCCCCGCCTGCCTCGTTGTAAAGGTCTGCCAACGCTTGCTTCTTCTCTGCGTCCCGGACCACCATCCACCGCCAGCCCTGCTGGTTCGATCCTGTCGGCGCCTGGACCGCGAGCTGGAGACATTCGAGCAACACAACGTCGGGCACCTCGCGCTCGAGATCCAGGCGCTTACGCACCGCCCGCGTGGTCGAGAGCAATGCATCGGTCTGTTCAAGGTCGAAATCCATCTGGCCATCGTGGCCGGTGGGGTCCTGCAGAATGAAGCCGCCGCCGGACCAGCGGGGCGAGTCAGGTGAGGTCGGTAATCGCGGGCAGCACGTCGAAAAGATCACCGATCACGGCATAGTCGGCTTTGACGACCATGTTGGCCGCTGGATCGGTGTTGATGGCGAGGATCTTCTTCGCCGCTTTCGCTCCGACCCAGTGCTGAATCGCACCGCTAATGCCGCATGCGATGTACAGCTGTGGCGCGATACGTGTGCCGGTCTGTCCGACCTGGTCGGCGTGCGGGCGCCAGCCGTTGTTGGTGACCGCTCGGCTACAGCCGACGATGCCGCCCAACTTCGCTGCCAACGCTTCGAGCACCTCGAACCCTTCGGCCGAGCCGACGCCGCGGCCGCCGCCGACGACGACCGGCGCAGTCGCCAACGTGACGCCTTCGGACAGCACGATGCGATCCTGGATCATCGTTGCAGTAGCGGACTCCGGCAGCGTGACCTCGAGCGTCTGCACCGTCGCCGTTGCACCCGTGACCGGCTCGGCGACCTCCGCGGCGTGCGACGCCACCGACAAGATCGGCATCGACGACGCGAGGCGCGCCTCCTCGTTCAAGGATCCGCCCCACTGCACGCGAGTCATCTCCCAGTCGTCGGCCGTCTTGACCGCAAGACAGTTCGCCACGAACGGCAGGTCGAGCTCGGCGGCTGCGTACGCGAGCACCTCGTTCCCGCGGTCAGAACCAGATGCCACGATCGCCGAGGGCGACAACACCCCGGCGGCTGAAGCGACGGCGCCGCCATATGCGTCCGGCCCGTAGTCCGTGAGCGACGCGTCAGCGACATGATGAACCGTCGACGCACCGTGCGCCGCGCACTCGTCGGCAAGGGCGACGGCATCGACACCGATCAGCAATGCCTCCACGTCGACGCCCAACTGCGCGGCGACGTCGGCAGCGAACGCCAGCGCCTCCAGCGATGCATCGGCCAGCTGGCCGCGATCGTGTTCGATCACCACGAGCACACTCATCTCATCCCCCCATCGATCGTTCTCGTGAACCGTTCGCGCATGGAGCGCCGGAGAAGATCACGAGAACGCAGGTGGGCGGTCATGACATCAACCCCAGTTCCTTCAGGAGTTCGACGACTGCCGGGGCCGCCTCCGAACCGTGGCCGAGGATCACCGTCTCGGAGACCTTCTCCTCCGGCCGATTGAGACGGACCTTCATCTGTCCGCCTGGCACCGCATCCGACACTGCGACGTCGACGGCGAGCTTCTTGGACGCCAACCGCCCGCGCATCGTCGGATATCGCGGCCAGGTGATGCCCTCTTTCACGCCGATCGCGCACGGCATCGGAAGCTGGTACACCTCGAAACCGTTGTCGGTTTCCCGACGGGCCTCGAGGGTGGCGCCCTTGCCATCGGCTTCGAGGTCGACTTCGACGCCCTTGATCGCGTTGACCATCGGCCGACCGAGCGCTCGGGACACACGAACCCCGACCTGGAATCCGCCGGTGTCAGCTGACTCATTGCCGAAGATCATGACGTCGAACCCACCGTCAGCCTCCTCGATTGAGCGGATCGAGTCAGTGATCGCGCTGGCGGTGCGCTGTGGGTCCCAGTCCATCGACCCGGCGTCGACGAGCGTCGCTTTCGAGATGCCGATCGACGCAGCCCACCGGCACTGCTCGTCGGCTTCGGCGGTGCCGAGTGTCAGCACGTGCGACTCGCCGCCGTGCGCCTCGATCAACTGGACCGCCAGCTCGAGCGCACACTCCTCGTGCGGCGACATCGTGTGACCGAGGTTGGTTGCGTCGACCGACTGACCGTCCTCGGTGATGTTGATCTTCGCGCCAGGGGCGGGCACCCGCTTCACGCAGACGAGGACTCTCATGGTGCTGCTTTCCGATGAGACACCCGATGAGTGACGGGCATCAGCGCGAGCCTTTGAGTCGCGAGTCGGTCGGGTCGAACGGGCCGTCGGTGCCGACGACGGTAACGGGGAAGAACTCGTTCATGAACATCACCTGCAGCGCCGTGCCGGCCGCTGCCATCTCACGCGGCAGGTAGCCCATCAGGACGTGCTTGGCGACCGACGGGCCGTAGCCGGCCGTAGTCACACGCGACACCCGACCGTGCGAGTCGACGATCGTCTTGCCCTCCATGTCACACAGCGGCTCGTTGCCACCCTGCATCCAACGGACACGGCCCTGCGAGTCGGTCTGATCGTCGACGGTCATCGTGCACATCAGCACCTCGGGGTCACCGGCGTCACGAGCCTTCAGATACGCGTCCTTGCCGATGAAATTGGCCGACTTCACCTTCGGACGTGCAAGGCCAGCTTCGAGCGGGTTGTACTCGCTCTCGAGTTCAGCACCCTGGAGGCGATACCCCTTCTCGATGCGACCCGACGTGCCGTACACGCCACCACCGGTCGGACGGATGCCGAGGTCGGCCCCGGCCTCCATGAGCGCGTCCCACAACTTCGGCGCATCATCCCACGCGACGTAGATCTCCCAACCGGTGTCACCGACATATGAGATGCGGAACAGCGTGGCGTCGATCTCATCGCCCCCGCAGTTCAGCTTCACCTTGACGAGCGAACCGTACGGGGAGCCGTCGAACGAGAGGTCGGCATCGGTCAGCTTCGCGAGCGTCGCCGGGGCATTCGGACCCCACAGACCGAGCGTCGAAATCTGCAGCGTCCGATCGGTCACCGTGACCGATCCGTCTTTCGGCATGTTCTTCTTCATCCACGACAAGTCGCGCCCACCATCGAACACGCCGGTCACGACGATGACCGTGTCGTCGGCAACCCGATGCATCGTGAGGTCGGAGTGGAAACCGCCATCGGGCGTGAGCCATGGCGTGTAGGTCGCACGGCCGACCGGGCCGATCTTGTTGACGCACAGGAAGTCGGCGAACTCGACGGCACCGGGGCCCGAGATCTCGAAGTTGTGGAACGCCGACAGATCGATGAGGCCGACGTTCTCACGCATGTTGAGGTGCTCGCCGACGGTGATCGGGCTCCACCAGCGGTTGTCCCACTCCACCTCGCGTTCGGCGACGTCGTAGCGCTCGACGAGGTCGGCGTTGGACCCGTACCACTGCGGTCGCTCCCAGCTCCGGGCCTGGAAGAAGAACGCGTCGAGCGCCTCCTGGCGCTCAAACAGCGGGCTGACCTGCAGGTTGCGACGGTTCTCCCACTGCTCGGCCGGATGCACGATGCCGTACGTCTTGTTGAAGTGCTCCTCGGCGCGGCTCCAGATGTGTTCGTCGTTGCGCTCGTGGTCGTAGAAGCGGGCGATGTCGGCGCCGTGCGCGTCGATCACACGCGGGTAGCCGTAGGTCATCCACTCGGCGACGACCTGCGCCATGCCCGGGCCCTCCTTGACCCAGACGGCGGCGGCCGACCAGAGATTGCGGACCTCGGTGGTTTCGCCGAGGCACGGCATCGCGTCAGGTGTGAGCGAGAGCAGACCGTTGATGGCGTACTTGATCTCGGCATCGCCGAGCATGTCCATCAGCTCAATCGCTTCTTCCATCTGTTGGTCGAAATCGTCGGGGGTGAAGGGCATCTCGGTCGGGCTGAGCGCGGCTTCTTCGTTCGACGGGATGTCGTCCGGATGGTGGAGGATCGGGCGGTGGGCGTACGAGCCGACTTCCATCGAGCCCGACGACTGACGCTCGTAACAAAACGTGTCCATGTCCCGAACGATCGGGTAGCTGATCTCGCTCTGCGTCTCGGCGAGCACGTCCATCGGGCCGACGTCGGCCATCTGGTGCACGGCGGGCACGAGCGGAATGGTGGCGCCGGCCAATTTGGCGATGCGGTTTGACCACACGCCGCATGCGACCACGACGTACTCGGCTTCGATGCGACCCTTGTCGGTGACGACGGCGGTCACTTTCTGAAGGCCCGTTGCCGGCTCTGCCTCGGTCTCCACATCGAGCACCTCGGTGTTCGCAAACACCTGCAGGCCGGTCTTCTCGATCGCCTCGTTGCGGAACAGCGTCCCGGTGTCGAGCGAGTCGACGACGCTGACCGACGGGCAGTGGAAGCCGCCGAGGATGACGTCGTCGTTGATGAACGGAACCAGTTCCTTGACCTGTTCCGGCGTGAGCAGTTCGGCCTCGACGCCCCAGGCCTTCGCCGAGGTCATGCGACGATCAAACTCGTCCATGCGCTCTTGCGTGCGGGCGACTTCGATGCCGCCGGAATCAACGCTCCGCTCGACGTCGCGGTACTGGTTCGCGCTCTGCACACCGAGCAGCGCCATCTCCTTGTTGTGATCGACCGGGAAGATGAAGTTCGATGCGTGGCCCGTCGAACCACCCGGGTTCGGCAGGGGGCCCTTGTCGAGCAGGACCATGTCGGTCCAGCCGAGCCGGGCGAGATGGCCGACCAAACAGTTGCCGACGATGCCGGCACCGATGACGACGACTTTGGCGTGGGACGGGACTTCTTGCTCACTCATGGGTTGCTCGCTTCGAGAAATGCTCGTTGGTGCCTGGGTCCAACGAACGCTTGACAGTGGTGATATATCAACAGAGTATGACTAGCGTGTCAACCGCAGGATCGCAAACAGACGGGCAGCCCCTCTCACTTGCCCAGCGCGCCTACGACGAGATCCGGCGGATGATCATCCGCCTCGACCTCGCTCCGGGCGATGTCGTCCGCGAAGCCGACCTGCAAGTCGCGCTCGACATGAGCCGCACCCCGATTCGAGAGGCACTCCAACGCCTTGCGCGCGATCACTTCGTGACGGTGATCCCCCGTCGCGGCATGTTCGTCAGCGCCATCGACGTCGATGAACTCTCGATGCTCTACGAGACCCGGGCGATCATGGAGCCCTACGCCGCCCGCCTGGCCACCAAGCGTGGCACCCCCGCCGACTGGAGCGAGATGGCCACAGTGCTCGCCGAAACCGTCGAGCCAGGCAAGCACTCGGTCGAGCTGATCGAACTCGACCGGCGCTGCCACGAGATCATCTGGCGCGCCGCCGGCAATCGGTTCCTGACCGCCACGCTTGACACGCTCTATGCGCAGTCCGACCGGCTGTGGCACATGTACCTCGCCGACGTCGCCGACATGGGCGAAGCGGTCGACGAGCATGCCGCAATCCACGACGCGCTCGTTGCGGGCGACGCAGATCGCGTCGCGGAGCTGATCGAGGCGCACGTGAATTCCTTCGATGCCCAGGTTCGCGCTGCGGTGATGACGCGACTCGGATCGCCGTTGTCTGCGACCTGACCCTGGGTTCGAATCCGGGCCGGCGAGGGACGACAACTGATCGCCAACCGCGAATCACACCCGGCGAGTCGTCGTCTTCGCCGTGTCGTTCGACACAGCCCTGTCTGTTCTGTATGATGGAACCGTTCCGCATTGTGGAACAATGCAGTCGTCGGTCGGAGGCACTCCGAGTCGGCTCAACCGCGAGGGAGAACGAACAATGGGGTTCCCATCCGACCTGGAGATCGCGTCGAAGGCGACGTTCCTGCCGCTCACCGAGGTCGCTGCTGCGTCCGGAATACCGCTCGACCATCTCGAGCCGTATGGATCCGGCGCGGCCAAGATCCAGCTCGAAGCGATCGAGAAGATGCAGGATCGCCCGCGGGCCAAGTACGTCGTGGTCTCGGCGATCACCCCCACGCCACTCGGTGAGGGCAAGACGACCACCACCGTCGGGCTCGGAATGGGCTTCAGCCACATCGACAAGCTCGGAGTGATCGCCGTGCGCCAACCCTCGATGGGGCCCACGTTCGGGATCAAGGGCGGGGCGGCCGGCGGTGGGTACAGCCAGGTCGTCCCGATGGAGTTGCTCAACCTCCACCTGACCGGCGACATGCATGCCGTCACCGCGGCACACAACATGTGCTCGGCCGCTCTTGACGCCCACCTTTACCACGGCAACGAATCCGGACTCGACCTCCACAACATCACCTGGCGGCGAGTGATCGACGTCAACGACCGGGCGCTGCGCAATGGTGTGATCGGCCTCGGTGGCCGCCTCGACGGCATCCCGCGCGAAACGGGCTTCGACATTACGGCCGCATCAGAGGTCATGGCGACACTCGCACTGTGCACATCGCTGCAGGACCTGCGCGAACGGCTCGGCCGGATCGTGGTCGGCTACACCAAGTCCGGCACACCGGTGACCGCAGAGGAGTTGAAGGTCGCCGGCGCGATGGCGGTGATCCTGCGCGAGGCGATCAAGCCGAACTTGATGCAGACGCTCGAGAACACACCGGCACTCGTACACACCGGGCCGTTCGGCAATATCGCGACCGGCAACTCGTCGATCGTGGCCGATCGCGTCGGAATCCACATGGGCGACTACCTGATCACCGAGGCCGGCTTCGGCGCCGACATGGGCGCCGAGCGCTTCTTCAACATCAAGTGTCGAGCCTCAGGCCTCGCCCCCGACGCCGCCGTGCTCGTCGCCACGGTGCGCGGCCTAAAAGCACACTCCGGCAACCACAAGATCGTGGCGGGCAAGCCACTCCCCGAGGACCTTCTCAAGGAGAACCCCGACGAGGTGCACCAGGGTGGCGACAACTTGCGCAAACAGTTGGAGAACATGCGCATCCACGGGTGCACCCCCGTCGTCGCGATCAACGTGTTCCCAGGCGACCACGACGGCGACATCGAGGCGATCAAAGAGATCGCTTCCGAGTACGACGCTCGCGCCGCCGTGTCAACGCACTTCACCGACGGAGGACGAGGTGCCATCGATCTCGCCGAGGCCGTAGCCGATGCTGCGGAAGAGGAGAGCACGTTCGAGGTCCTATACCCCGACGACATGTCGTTGCGCGACAAGATCACCACCGTCGCTCAACGCGTGTACGGCGCTGATGGCGCTTCGTTCAGTCCGCAGGCGAGCACGCAGCTCGACAACTACGAAGCGAACGGATTCGGCAATCTGCCTGTCTGCATTGCCAAGTCGCACCTCTCGCTCAGCCACGACCCGAAGCTGAAAGGGGCACCGACCGGCTGGACGCTCCCCGTGCGCGAAGTCAGGGCGTCGGTCGGCGCCGGTTTCGTCTACCCGATCTGCGGCGACATGCGCACCATGCCCGGCCTCGGCAAGACGCCCGCACTGCAATCCATCGACATCGACGAGAACGGCGACATCGTCGGCCTCAGCTGACGGGACGGACACATGGCCATCAAACCCGCTGCCTTCCCGACAATGTCCGGTTCTCGCCGCCGGCTTCGCCGTTCGGTTATCCAACCGGACATGCCACATCTCCGCCGACTGGTCACCGACGCGAAGATCGAGCTCATCCCGATGAAGTCGCTCGAACACGCGCGGACCGAACTACGACCCAACTCGTCGATCTCGATGACCTGCTCTCCGGCAAAGGGAATCGATGCGACGCTCGACGAGTCGGAGCGGCTCGTGGCGGCGGGCCACCGCGTCACCCCGCACATCTCCGCACGTATGGTCCGCTCCCCCGATCACCTTGTCGAGATCCACGCTCGGCTCCGGTCGCTCGACCTCCGCGAGATCTTCGTCGTCGGCGGTGACGCCGACCCGCCGGGATGCTTCTTCGACGCAATCGAGTTCCTCGAGGCATTTCTCGCGCTCGACGACGCCGACGGCACCGAACAGCGACAGGTCGACCACATCGGGTACACGTCGTATCCGGACACACACCCGCTGATCACCAACGCGCAGCTCCACGACGCGCTCCACCGCAAGCAGGAGTTGATCCTGGCGAGCGGCCGCACCGCCCACGTCTCGACGCAGATGTGCTTCTCGCCGGAGCAGATTCGCGACTGGTTGCGCGGCGAACGTTCCGCCGGCCTGACGGTTCCTGTCCACCTCGGGGTGCCCGGCGTGATCGACAAGACCAAGCTGATGACAATGGGCATGCGGCTCGGTGTCGGCACGTCGCTGCGGTACCTGTCGAAGAACCGAAAGGCGTTGGGCAAACTGATGACCCAACGGAATTTTGATCCCGACGTCTTGCTTCGCTCCCTCGCCGATGACCTAGAGACGCTCGGAATCGACGGCATTCATCTCTACACGTTCAATCAGGTCGATGCCACCGAGATCTGGCGCGAACGAACCCTCGCCTGACCTCGATCGTCGAGGTCGTGCTACGCGCCGTCGCTGCGCTTCGACTCGCTCCAATCTTCGAACCGATCATCGGCCGAACGGTGCTCATGACGTCGCGTCGCAACGTTCTTACCAACCCGTTTCACTCGCTTGGGAACGCTGACGAGCTTGAACGCCACGCTCGTGGCTCGTGCCGGGAACGGGACAAATGGACGCTCTCGTTCCTTCGGCAGCGCCTCCCGGAAGAGAATGCGGTACGAGATGAAGCCGATGATGACGGAGAAGTACACACCCACGGTCCAGTAGAAGAGCGCCGGAGAGATCCACGCCATCAGCGGTGCCGTCACCAACGGTCCGACCAACGCCCCGGTGCCGTTGATCCGAACCAGCGTTCCCGAGACGCCGACGGTTTTCTCGACTGCGGTCCAGTCGAGCGTGTACGAAACCACCAACGAGTAGAGCGGGAACATCGCGCCGCCGATCCCGAACATGATCACCAGCACCGAAGAATGGTCGCTGGGCACGATGATGCCGAGCACACACAGGCCGGCAGCAACGACCGAGACACCGAAGATCACGGTGCGTCGACGCAATCGGTCCGAGAGCTTTCCAACCGGCCACTGCATCGCGACCCCACCGACGGTCGGAGCGAGCAGGAACAGGGCGGTCCGCTCGATCGAGAACCCGACGGCGGTGGCGTAGACGGCCGACAAACCGAGCAACACGCCGGTCGCCGCCCCGGTCGAGAACGATCCGGTCACGCCCGTGGGAACGACGCTCCACAACTCGCGCATCGAGACCGGCTCGGGCAGTCGGATCTCGGGCGCTGAGGCCGTGTGCGCGAGCGTGATCGGAACGAGTGCCAGGGAGACGAGCACCGACGAGAGCACGAAAAGTCGAAATGTGCTCGGATCAGCCACTGCGATCAGGTACTGACCAAGGCCGAGGCCCGTCATCGACACAATCATGTACACCGCCAGAGTTCGACCGCGGTTGATCGGTGTCGACAACTCGATCAACCAGGACTCGATCACGATGTACAGCCCGGCAAAGCAGAATCCGAAAACGAACCGCATCGCAACCCAGACGGGCGGATTGACGAAGACGGAGTGCACCAGCACGGCGCTCGATGCCATCGAAGCGAGCCCCGCAAAGACGCGGATGTGACCGACCGAAGCGATCATCCGGACCACCGGAGTCGGTGCGATCAGAAAACCGGCGAAATAGCCCGCCATAATCACGCCGGTCACGACGACGCTGAAGCCCTCGGTCCCGGATCGCACACCGATGATCGCACCGTTGAGCCCGTTGCCGACCATCAGCAAGCCGAGGCCGAGAAACAGCGCCCACATCCCGCGCACGCCGGCCGACGCAAGACGCGGCGAGGCACCGATCTCGACGTCGCTCGAAACGGCCGGAGCCGCGGCGGAGGAGTCCGAATCGGTGGCAGCCAGAGGCCGAAACGCTAGTGCATCGTCTCCGGTCGCCACGACGTCATTTCGGAGCCCGGCGCAACCCCGCCCAGTGGACCGTCAGCGGCCTCTGAGACGATCGATGCGACGTCGATCCCGCTTCGTGGGCCGACCAGCGCCGCGGTCTCGTTCGGCAAACGCAATCTCTGGTGGCCGCTCCGGCGATGGCGGCGAATGGTCGATGAAACACTCCACCGCGATCGACGCGCCAACCCGTTTGACGATCACGCAGGCAACCTCGACGACACGCTCGCGTTGGGCGATCCGAGCCTCGACGGTGTCCCCGACGACGACCGCTGTCGACGGCTTGGCCGCCTTCCCGTTGACCTTGACGTGGCCGGCTCGGCACACGCCCGCTGCGTCGGCGCGGGTCTTGGTCAACCGGACCGACCACAACCATTGATCGATGCGGGCGGTGGGTGGATTCGTGGACTCGGCGGCGATGACCACAGCTTTGCACATCAGCACGGACAGGCTGTGCGTACTATTTCTCGCAAACAAGTTGACTTCCACGCAATGCGTGATATAGTACGCATCAAGAACAAGGGCCAAGCGCCTCCAGCGCACGGTCATCGCCAACCAATAGCCAGGAGCACACCATGAACGTCCCCACCCAGATCACCGAAAACATCGACAGCGCCGCCAAGTCCGTCGTCGACACCAACGAGCAGATCCTCGACACCATCGTCAACGTAAACCGTCGCTTCGTCGACGGCGTCGTGCGCACCGCCGACCGCATGCCGAACGTCGAGCTGCCACTCAACGACAAGCTGCTTACCCCTGCCGAGGCCGGCGCCCGCTACATCGACTTCGTCGAGGAGGCCGTTTCAGTCAGTCGTGACTTCACCGCTCGAGTTGTGCACATGCTGCCGACCGGCGTTGCCGCCACCGCGAAGACGAAGGCCACCAAGGCCGCCAAGTGAACCCGCCGTCCTCGGGCGGCCCAACGAAACCGAACGAGCCTGAACCGTCCCCCGCGGTTCGGGCTCGTTCGCGTCCCCACCCTGCAGCAGCAGGCCGAGCGATGAACCTAGGATCAACAGCATCATGAGCAAGTCCACAACGCCGGGGAGCGACACGTTCGGCGAGTTCATCCGCAGCCAACGTAAGTTGGCCGAGATGTCACAGCGCGAACTGGCCAAGCTCGCCGACCTATCCGACGCCTATCTCAGCCAGCTCGAACGCGGGCTCCACGAGCCATCGGTTCGAGTACTCCACGGGCTGTCAGACGCGTTGAACGTCCCGACCGAACGACTGCTGCGATTCCTCGGTCGCCACACAGACAACGACTCAGTGACCGAGGCAACGACCGAGTCTGTGATCTTGCTCGACGAGGCATTAACCGATGTCCAGAAGCAATCGTTGCTCGACATCTACCGGTCGTTTCTCGCGGCCAACGATCTCTGACGACCCGACGACACCGATGGCCGCATCAGACGAGCTGGAGTGCCTCTTCTTTTTCGCGCTTCTCTGCGTAGCGCTTCGCTACGCGCTCGCTGGTCGCCATCCGCTTCATCAGCTTCTCCTGCGCGACAGCGCCCTCACCTGACAAGCCGCCGATGTTCGCCGCGTCCCACTGCCGCAGAACGACCGGAGCCAGAATCTGCTCGTGGTGAATCTGCAAATCGTAGATGCCGGCCTTCGCAATGCGGCGTGAGTGCGCTTCGAAGTCGGGGATCCCTGTGCCAGGCATCGCAAACTTGCGGACCTGACGCTCCATTGCGATCATCATCTCATTCGGGTCTACATCGACTGCCGCCGCCGCAAGATCGCGGTAGAAGAGCTGATGCAGATTCTCGTCGCTTCCGACTCGCTTCATCACTGCGTAGCCCACAGGGTCGCCCATCTGGAGACCGGTGTTTCGGTGCGAGATTCTCGTCGCAAGTTCCTGGAGAGCAAGATACACAAATCCATCGTGAAGCGATTCTGGACTCGGTGTCTCCCCGAGTGACACCTGGGCCATTCGGCCTCGCTCAAGGTGCGTGAGGTCTATTGCCCTCGTCGCGGCAAGGTATCCGTAAATGGCCATGGAGTGCCGGCCTTCCTCCGCCGTCCAGCGACGCACCCAGGTGCCCCAGGGGCCATCAGCACCGAACAGCGACTCGACAGTGCGGAAGTAATACGGCAGGTTGTCCTCGGTGAGCAGATTCACGTACAAAGCGCTGCGCACCTCGGCACTGAGCTCATGGCCAGCGAGATCGGCATCGGATTCGGTCCATTCGTGGCCCGGCTCAATGTCACGTCCGCGACTGTGCGGTACCAACTCGTGCGGGAACCACTCCTTGGAGGTTTCAAGGTGCCGTTCGAGGAGCTGTTCGACGACAGGCGTCAGCTCGAAGAGAATCTCCTTGTCGTTCACGGCCTTTAGCCTACCTTCCGGTAGGTAGGGCGTCGAGTCGCTCTCGAAGTCTCGCAGAACTCACCAAATTGCGGCGGACTGGCACAGGTCGATGGTGTCAAGCCTCAAGGCAGGCGGTTGCCCTAGCGAGGACGTCGCTAGGTGACCGTGCGAGCGCCGAGGCTGCGGCGACCACGTCATCCCACTCGAGGCTTCGGTTCACGATCGCACCGCGTCGGTGTGCAGTCTTCACGCGAATCTGGTGGCCATCGAGGTCGACGATGGACACGACGCGCTCGAGCTCCTCGCGATCCACTTTGTACTCGCGCACACCGATTGTCGACGTTTCCCGAAAAATGCTTGAGCGCACCTCGTCGACCGCTGAGACTGCGCAAAGCGCACTGAAAGTGTGCGCAGGCCGACCCTTCTTCATCACGATCGGCGTGACCCAGGCATCCACCGCCCCGGAAGCCATCACGGCCTCGATCGCTAGAGGCCACACACGCGGGTCGAGATCGTCGATGTTCGCTTCGATCTGCACCATCCCAGCCGACGCGACCGGCGCATCCGCCGATTCACCGAGCACGAGGCGACACACATTCGCAACCGAGTCGGTGTCCTTTGTACCGGCACCCATTCCAACGTTGTACGACGTCATCGTCGGCAGCGGACGCCAGTCGTCGACCCATTCAGCCAGCAGCGCTGCACCGGTGGGCGTCGTCGATTCGTAGGGAGCCGGGCCGGCGGCGACCTGGCCGATGCCGTCGAGCACTGCGAAAACCGCTGGCGCAGGGACGGGAATCGGACCGTGGGCACCACGTGTCATGCCGCTGCCGAGACTCAAGGTTGAGCAGTACAGCGAGTCAAGGCTTAGTGCGGCGAATCCCGCACACACGCCGACGACATCGGCAATCGAGTCGAGTGCGCCGACTTCGTGGAAGTGGACCACGTCGACCGACGTCCGATGCACCGCCGCCTCTGCCATTGCCAGGCGCTCGAACACTGCCAGGGACCGGCGGCGGGTCGGGTCATTGAGCCGGGCGAGTAGCTCACGGATATCCGAGAGATGACGAATCGAGTCGCTCGTGGGAACGTCGACGTGCACCTTGGTGGCGCCGAGACCTGCCCGTGCGACAGACTCAGCACGAAGGATGATGCCAAGCCCGAGCCGGTCTATCTGAGTCTGCGTCTCGCCGAGCGGTACACCGGCATCTGCCAGCGCGCCGAGCAGCATGTCGCCGCTCACCCCGGCGGTTCCGTCGATCCAACCGATCGTCACGAGGCCGAGCCACCAATCATTGAGAGCATCCGAACCGCTGCGCAAGCGGCACCGAAACCGTTGTCGATGTTGACCACGGTGACACCTTGAGCGCAGCTGGCCAACGAACTGTGAAGCGCAGCGCTGCCGCCCGCTGCAACGCCGTAGCCGACCGAGGTGGGCACGGCGATGACCGGCGCGGCTACGAGACCGCCCAACACCGACACCAGCGCCGCGTCCATGCCAGCGACGGCGATCACGATGTCGGCCTGACGAATCTCATCAAGGCGCGCCTCCAGCCGCCACAGCCCGGCTACCCCGACATCGACGATCGTCTGGCATTTCACGCCGCTGAAGGTCAACGTGCGAGCTGCTTCGCTTGCAACCGAGGCGTCGGAGGTGCCCGCGGCGACCACGACGACTTGACCGGAGCGTCGGGCCAGCGTCCCGTTCAACAGCGCAGTACGCGACAGCCGATCGTCGTCGAGCCGTTCGACCACCTCTGGGTCGAGAGCCGCCAATTGGTCGTCGCCGAGACGCGTAAATAATCGTGGCTCGGTTGTGGTTGCGGCTAGTTCGCCAACGATCGCGGCTACCTGCTCGATTGTCTTCGTGCCGCATAGCACCGCTTCGGGCATACCAATCCGCTGGAGTCGGTCGTGGTCGTGCTGGTGCGTCACGGCACTGTCTCGCCTGCGCCGACGAATGCCCGTCCTGGCGCGTAAGCATGGTCGTCGAGTCGGACCGAGGTGATCGAGGGTTCGACCATCGACATCAGTTCGGCCAGACCGTCAAGGATCGGAGCGGTCACAAGCTCACGGTCGGGCTCGGCCACCTCGACGAGGACGACGTCCTCACTCACCCGGCACCGCACCACGGCGATGCCGGTGCGATCGCGAACGAGCGTCTCGCCCGCCTCGATCGCCCGCAGTCTCGACGGGGTCACCCTCGTTCCGGTATACAGCCGGCTGGCCAGACATGGCGACGCCACGAGGTCAGCTTCTACCAGTTCGAGTTGGCGGGCAATCGCCCTAATCTCCGACTTAGTGACCTCGGCTTCCACGAAGGGATGGCGCACGGAGTATTCCGCTGCCGCAGCAAGCCCAGGTCGGTACTCGCCGAGGTCGTCAAGATTCGCACCACTCATCACCACGGCATCTGCGAGCTGTGTCGTCACCAGCTCACCGACAGCGTCGTAAAGGCTGCTCTTGCAGTGGTAGCAGCGATCAATCGGGTTGGCGAGATAGGACTCGTCGTCGAATTCGCCCGAGCGGACGATGCGCAGGTCCCATCTCTCCTGAGCTGCGTAATCGGCAACTCGGGCGGTTCCGTCACCGGGAACGGCGGGGGTGACGGTGTGTGCGATCACGGTCGATGCAGGAGCGGCACGATGCGCAACGACTGAGAGGACAAGCGAGTCGATCCCACCGCTACAGGCAATGATTCGCACGGGGGACTCGGCGAGCACGGCGTCGAGGCGCGCTCGCGCTGGCTCCGCGTCGGGCCGAGCGCTGATCGAAACCTGCATCCTCTTCATTGTCGCAAATCCGTCCGCCGCTTCCTCACACCGAGCACTGACGAATCGGTCCAGCCGGGCAGGATGGGGGAACGATGAGTCGGTTGTTCGTCTGTTTGTGGCTGCCTGACCACGCCTGCGAAGCACTCAAGATGCTGCACCGCGAGGACCAGGTCGGTGCTCGTTTTGTGACGCCCGAGAACTGGCATGCGACGTTGCGGTTCATCGGTAAGACCGACCCGACAGTCGTCGCCGCCGCGATCGACGCGACGCGTGGCCTCGGTGACCAGCCGATTCGGCCACGGTTTCTCGGGCACGTCACGATCGCTCGCCTGAAGAAGCGGGCAACTACGCCGCGTACGCTCGGTGAACTTGTCTACGCCTCGTGGAGGCCGGCTGAAGTCGCTCTCGTTGAGAGCACGCTGCGGGCGGACGGCACCCGATACCAAACGTTGGCCACGTGGCCGATCGGATGAACGCAAACCGTCAGACCATTTCCGCCCAGATCACACTGCGCGATAGGTCGAGTCGAGGCGGGGAAACACCGACACGCCCCGATCATCGTCGACCGCCACTAACTGGTCGCCTAATAACTTGACGAGGTGTCCGAGCACGCTGGCTCCCGCTGGACGATGCAGTTCGATCGGCACATCGGCATAAAGGTCGGTGACTATCTTCGGGATCGTCGAACTCCCTCGTCGCACCGCTCCAAGCACCTGCCTCTCACGTTCTAGGCGATGATCGACAAGTTGCCCCATGAAGTGGCTGGGGTTCGAGATCGGCGACCCGTGAGTCGGGATCGCAACATCGTCGCGGCGGCCCGCCACCGTCCGCAGCGAGTTCATGTATTCGGCCATGTCGCCGTCGGGCGGCGAAACGACCGTGGTGCTCCAGCCCATCACGTGGTCACCGGTGAACAAAACACGCCCCGCCGATTCACTCGTCATCGCGAAGCAGGTGTGATTGGACGTGTGGCCGGGCGTGTGGATCGCCGTCACGTCGATCGGGCCAGTTGCGAAAACGTGGTCGCCTGATCGCAACTCGACGTCCGGCACAAATCCGACATCAGTCGATTCCTCGACCTTGGACTCGCTCGGTGCGGCCTCCGTCCCGTTGGCGGATACGTTTAGATCCAATCGTCCGAAGTCGTCGGGCAACATGCCGATATCCCATTCGGCCGTCTCTGCGCCGTGGGGCCCGAATGCGTAGGTGGGCGCGCCGGATTCAGTGCGTAGCCATGCAGCGAGCGGCGAGTGATCGGCGTGGCAGTGCGTGACCAGAATGGCCCGCACCGTTCGACCGGTCAGCGCGGCGGCAAGCGCATCGCGGTGGCCATCGAGAGCAGGGCCCGGATCAATTACTGCGACATCGGTGTCACCGATGATGTACGTGCCGGTGCCGCGATACGTAAATTTTGACGGGTTCTCGGCGACGATCCGGTTGACCCCCGGTACGACTTCAGCACTGACGCCGTACGCGAAATCATCGGGTTCGAGCGTTACGAAGTCCATGCAATCCCCATCAAGATCACGCTAGGTCGATGTTCAACGACACGTTGCACCGACGAACATCGAGTTAGCCCCATGGGAGCGCGGTGAGCGCTCCAACCGGTGCCCCGTGACCGAACACTGGCACCGAAACACGGTCGCGAATCGGTGCCATCACGCCGTCCACATCCACGCCGAGGCGGCGGAGCATCTCGACCGTCACCGCTCGACGGGCAAGGTTGGAGCCGTCTGCGATCTTTGCCGCAGCAGCCCGTCCATCGGCGAGTCCGAGCAGCATCACACCGTCCGCGCCCTCCTTTGCAACGAGTCCGGGCACGGCCTCCATCCAACTGGTCACGTCGCGGTCGGTTCCCCCGACGAGGAACGGCTCGGCCGCCATCGATGCGACAGCTGCGCGGCCGCCGCGCATGAGCACGCTGAGCGCTCGGGCCACGTCTACGAGTGGCATTAGATGTGTCGGGGCTCCACATCCGTCGACTCCAACATCGGCCACCGACCCGCCAGGACGAGCAGCGAGACGATCGATCGAGTCGGATATCGTCTTCTGAAGCGGATGGTCGGGATCTAAGTACGAGTCAGTCGTCCAACCGTTAACCCGACACGTTGCAAGCATTCCGGCGTGCTTGCCTGAACAGTTCTGTTGCAGTCGTGACGGTTCCACTCCCGCCGTGCGAGCTGCGCTCCTCGCCACCTCACCGTAGGGCCGACCCGGAGTATTTCCGAGGTCGTTCACCGTCAGGTCATGACGCTGCAGGATCTCAAGCACCGCATCAAGGTGCCGTTGCTCGCCCGAGTGACTTGCAGAAACCACGGCAAGTAAGCGATGCGGCAGATCTAGCCCGGCATCGACCATGGCAGCAGTCTGGAGGGGCTTCAGCGCTGATCGCGGGTAGACGAGGAGTTCGGGGTCGCCGATCGCCCGCACAATCGACCCGTCGGGTCCCACGACGACCCCGACCCCATGGTGCAACGATTCTTCCACGTCGCTGCGAGTCGCTACGGCGATCGGCTCGAATGAACTCTCAGCGAACCGCGTTCCTTCAATCGGGACGCTCACGGTTTGGGCTTGGTCGGGATGATCCGGGACGTACCAGGTTTGGTCACCTCGGTGAGGTGGCTATCGACCACGTCGTAACGCTGGCCCCATCCGCTCACGAGCGCCTGGATCATGGCTGCACCGGGGAGTGCAAGGACTGCGCCGATCGGGCCAAGCAGCGCTGCACCGCCAAGTGCTGCCCCGAACGCAACAGCTGGGTGCAACTCCATTGTACGAGCGGTAATGCGAGGCGCGAATAGGTAGTTCTCGATCTGCTGATACAGCACGATGAAGCCGAGCACGATCAGCGCGTCGACCGGCGATTCGATGATGGTCACGAGCAGCGGGAGCAGCCCCGCAAGGTAGGTACCGACGACGGGAAGAAACTGACTCATCAGACCGACCCATAGGCCGAGCGCAACAGGTGCAGGGGTGCCGATCGCCTGGAACAGCACCCAGTGGCAGACTGCAGAGATAAACGCGAGAAGCGCCCGCGAGTAGAGGTACCCGCCGGTCTTAGTGATCGCAACGTTCCATCCGTTGAGCACCTGTTCTTGACGGCTCGGGCGCATCCGAGAACACACGGCGCGGCGTAGCCTCGGGCCGTCGGCCACGAGGTAGTAAGTAAACAGCAGAATCGACAGCCCCTGGAAGATGACGGTGACTGCAGCGAGAGAGACCCGCACAGCTTCATCTCCCTGGGACTGCACGAACTGCTGCACGCGCCCGTCAGGATCGTTGAACTCGTCGACAACGGCTTGCGGGTCGATCTGGGTGCCGAACGTTGAGTTGATCCAGTCGACCGAGTCGGTGATGTACGTCTCCGAATCCGCCAGCAAATCGGCGATCTGCCCGCCGACCAGCGTGCCGATCGCCACGAGAAACGTCAAGAAGACCGCAAATACGCCCAACAAAATCGACAACGTCGCAGTCCCACGACGCCACCCACGCCGGGCGAGCCAGTTGACGCCTGGTTCGATGGCAAGTGTGAGAAAAATAGAGACAAGCAGCAAGATGAGCAGACTCGAAAGACGGTGGAAGACATGTCGTACGACGAACGTCAACAGAAAACCGACCCAAAAGATCATGATCGTCGGGACGGCCCACCGCGGAATGGTCCGATCAGTAGAGCGTCGTTCGTAGGCCTTCCCCGTCTCAGGGTCAACGCGACGCCCCCACCCGTCTCGGCTTGGAATCGGTCCTGCGGCATCGTCGTCGCGACGACGCCGCTCCTCTTCCACCTCGTCGGCAACGTGTCCCGGATCTCGTTCGTTTTCGGGTTCGGCCGCCTCTAGCTCTGCGTCCATCTCACCCTCGCGATCGTCACTGGTCACATTCGGAACGTACCGCGTCGGGGGGACCCGCTCTTGACATCCCAGACTCTTACGCGTCCGCCAGCGCGACCGAGAGCAGGTTGGCGACTGCCAGTGGCGGCGGAGCGACACCAGTTGTTCCTTGGACACCGCAACGCACACGATCGGCGGACATGTCACCATGATCGCATGAACGCTCAAACACTGCGCCGATCTGCGCCGGCGCCATGAGTGCGGCCGTGCGGGGGTGGCTGGGCGAGCAGATCCACACCCGCGTCGTCGGACCCGATGCGGTCACGCGTCGCGCAGAACTTTTTGAAACATCAGAACCGGGATGGTTCGCGGAGGGCGCGCCAATCCGCCGGGTGCACGGCGATGCGTCGATGTTCGTCGGCGGGCTCCGTGCACTCCTCTTCCAGTCGCTGCACCCGCGTGCGATGGCAGGAGTTGCGCAGCACTCCGACTATCGCAGCGACCCGTGGGGACGGCTGCAGCGGACGGCCGACTTCCTCGCAGCAACCACCTTCGGGCCGACCTCCGAGGCTGAGCGAGCAGTCCGGATTGTTCGTCGTGTGCATCGCCGAGTCGTTGGCTTCACCGTCAACGGCGAGGAGTATGCGGCGAGCGATCCGCATTTGCTCGGTTGGGTGCACATCGCCGAACTCGACAGCTTTCTTACGGCTCACGACCGCTTCGGCGAGCAACCGCTCGTCGGAGATGAACGCGACGAGTACGTCGCCAACTCGGCGGTCGTCGCTCGGGCGCTCGGTGTGCTTGCTCCACCCACTAGCGAGCAGGAGTTACGCGACCAATTGTCGGCCTACCGACCCGAACTCCGGGGCAACCGCGAGGCCCGTGACGCAGCCCGCTACCTGCTCGTGCAGCCACCACTTCCGTTGGCCGGGAGAGCCGCCTACGGCCTGATTGCCGCCGCAGCGGTCTCGCTCATGCCCGTATGGACCCGCTGGCCGCTCCGGCTCCCATGGTTGCCGATCAGTGAGGCCACGCTCGGACGAGCCGTGGGAGACGTCGTGACGAAATCGCTGCGCTGGGCGATCGTTCCACACGCCAACAGCTAAAACTTTGCCGGATGGTGACGGTGAACGTCATCATCCACCCAAATTTAGAAGGGTGTGGTCTGGAAGTCAGCTCACCTCACGGTTTGGCCGAGTTGCTGGAGCCACCGGACAACGCGTTTCTTATTCACTCCAAGATCGCTCTTGCCGTATCGCGAGCGCGAAAAGACCGCGAGTGTGGAACCGCCACCCTCGGCCTCAACGAAGCGAACCGACACGTAATCGGGGAACGCGAAGAAGGCGCTGCGCTGCACATAGGTGACGAAACCACCCGAAGCTGAACCCGCCAACACGTCGACTCGATCATCACCGAGCGCCACAGCATCAAACGCTGCAGCGAGGTCCGCAACCGGCACCGAGAAAGTCGGCGCGTCGGCATCGCGGTCGATGCTGTCGCCGGCGGGAGCGACCCGATACGAATTCGGTGTGGACGGCGTGGGTGCGGTCAGCGGATCGAGATGCCACTCGGCCGGGTTGTCCGACTGGCGGCGAATCGCGATCGCCCCGGCAGTGGCTAGCACGCCAATAGCAAGGAGCAGGACCAGCACAAAGAGCATCACGCGACGGTACCGCGTTGCCTGCCGGCCCAACCGTGATCCCGAGAGATCACGACGCCGAGAGTCACAATCCATCGGAATGTCGGATGAATCGGTCATGTGGGGCGTAGTGCCGACACGAGGTCACTGTTTGCCACCACCTCAACCCCGGCGCTGAGCTCCAGCCAAGCCACCACTTCGTTGAATACGCCAGGAAATTCTGCAGCCGCCTCGTGTGCAGCGATGCCACGCTCGCCGAAGACACCTCAGACAAGCAGACGTCCGGTCGAGCGATCTGCCTTGAGGCCGACCCCGGCGACGAGATTGCCACCGAACGGAGGGGCAAGACGTAGTCGCCGAACACCCGCTTCGCTAGCGGGACATAGATCTCGAGCCGATACCGAAAATCGAACCGTCGCTCGGCTCGATCCCGGTTCCGGGCCTCTGGGTCGAACAGTCTGGGCAGCGCCTGCGCCAAACGTGGCGGGGACGCGTCTGGGTGCAGGAGTATCGGCGCTGCCCAGCCGGTAAACGACGTTGCAACGAGCTGACCGTCCTCCACAAGTTCGACGATAAACGGAAGCGCCGCCAGCCTGTTGGGGCGGCGGTAGCCCGTCAGATCGTTTGCGGTTCCGATCGCGTGGTAGCTCGCCGCGAACTGGACGGGGGCCGGACACCTGGCGCGAGGTCAGTCGGCCGCCGTGATAGCGACGCTGTTGATGACAACGTCGTCGTGCGGGCGGTCGCCGCGGGCGGTCGGGACGTTCTGCATCGTCTCGAGCACATCAAGACCCTTAACGATCTGACCGAACAGACTGTACTGCGGCGGCAGGCCCACTCCGGAGTTCCCAGAGACGAGAAAGAACTGGCTGCCGTTCGTGTTCGGTCCGGCATTGGCCATCGCAACAGAACCAATCTGGTATTCACGCGGCTTGGGTAACTCATCATCGAATTGGTATCCGGGGCCTCCGGTTCCGGTGCCAGTTGGGTCGCCGCCCTGACACATAAAGCCGTTGATGATCCGGTGGAAGATGACGCCGTCGTAGTAGTGGTGGAGGGCGAGAAAGACAAAGTTGTTGACCGTCCTCGGGGCCTTGATCGCATCGAGTGCGATCACGATTTCACCGAGGGTTGTGTCGAGAGTCGCCGAATAGCGCTTAGCGGTATCAATGCCAATCTCCGGCGGCTCAGAGAACTGCTGGGACTTGGGGGCGGAACCGTCGAGGGGCGGGAATGCTGTAGCCATGGCGGGCAGGGTAGCGGTGAGGAGGCGTTGGCCGTCAGTAACGACACCCGCCGCACCTCTGGGTACTCGATAGTTGCTCAGGCGAAGTACACCATCGCCCTCCACACCCCAATGATGGACGCCGCAGGGAATGCAGCACTGACGATCAAGAGCACAACGACAACCCTCACCGAAGCGGGATCACTGTCGACTGGTTTGAGCGGTCGGAACACGACGATCACGATCCCATGGTGCGATGCCGACGTCTGCTTTGTCCGAGCTGGCCGCTCAAGCGGCCAAGTACGTTGAGGGTGGATGCGATCCAACTGAACGAAAGCGCTCCGCACGCCGGGTAACACAAGACCGGCAAAGCGGACAGTAAGCGAGTCGACCCATCCGAGAACGCGTCGGTCCCACCGGGTGCAGCGAGCCGCAGCGCAAGTACAGCTCAGTCACCGTGAGCCGCTACAAGTCAATCGTGAGAACTCCTTGACATGGGTCGACCACCCGCCTGAGTCCAGCAGACGAAGCGGCACGACGCCTGCTGGCCCTAATTGCACCGGCAACGACTAGCAGTGCTGCAGTCGCTCTTCCCTAAGGTCACTACGCGCCGTGGTGAACCACTCGTCGTCATCTGATCGGCATGCCGACGCACTTCGCCCCGACGACTGCTGTCGTCAGTTCCGGGCGTTGTAGGTCTCAATGAGAGTGTTCGACGCGGTTGCCGCCTCGGTCAAGATTTGTGCGATGTCGCCACCTGCATAGGTCGCCGCGACTGCATCCGCCGTCTGTGAGCGAATCTCGCGCAACGGCCCGAGCGCCGGAACAACCGCCGACTCACTATCGACAGCGGCCAACATCTGGTCGTACGCAACGCGATATCGAGGGTCGTCCTCGTAGAGCGCAGCGATCGGATCAAGGTCGACAGCGTCGGAACGCACCGGCACGTACCCGGTTGCCGATGCCCAGGTTGACTGCACCTGGGCATCGACGAGGTACTGCGTAAAGTCCCACGCCGCAGCCGTGACCTCATCGCTCTTGCCAACCGGGATCCACACCGACGCGCCACCCGGCTGCGCGGCCGGTGTGTCGCTCGGCCCGGGCATCGGCCCGATGCCGATGTCATCTGTCGTAAGGCCGGGAGCGACTCCGGAGCCGAGTGCGGCGACAACACTGGAGATCGCCGCCGACGTCGCAATTGTTGAGGCTCCTGGTGCGTCGGCGTCGATCATCTTGAAGAACGAGTCCTGACCACCGGCGTTGTCGCCGACCGACACCGCCAGTCCGCTGTCAACCATTTCCTGGAGGTAGGTGAGAATGTCGAAGCCCGTTTCGTTGTCGAAGAGCACCTCGGTTGCTGGTGCGACCCGACCGTTGCCGTTGTCGGCATAGAGCTCACCGACGCGGCCAAACCACTGCTCGAAGAACCATCCGCCGCCCGAATCGCGCCCGGAATCGAGCACGATCCCGTGTGCTGCGACGCCAGAGTCAACGAGCTGCTGCGACACTGTTCGAAGGTCATCAAGCGAGACCGGGGGATCATCCGGGTCGAGGCCGGCCGCTTCGTACATCTGTTTGTTGTAGAAGAGCACCGGGCTCGACACGTTGAACGGCATCGACCACTGGATCCCCTCGAACAGGTACGTGTTAGCGACACGCGGAAGAATCGGCGTCATATCGAATCCTGCCGCATCAATACACGCCTGCATCGGAACGAACGTCTCCGACTGCGCGAACGACTGAACGATGTACTCGGGTAACTGGATGATGTCGGGTCGGCTGTCGATGCCACTTGCGATGTACTTGTCGATCGCCGACTCGTAGGCAGTTTGGTTCTGCAAAATGACCTGCACACGACCCTGACTTGCGTTGTAGCCATCAACGACATCAATCAGCGCCGTCTCGAGCTCGTTCGCCATGCCGTGCCAGAACGTGATTTTCACCGGTCCATCTGCCGCGTCTAGGGCGTCCACCGGACATGGTGGGAGCTCGGCGATCGGTGCGATCGTCGTTGCCGGGCCGACGGTCGATTCCGGGGCATCGACAGCGTCGGCACCGGTGGACTCGGCGCCATCGGTGACACCGGTGTCATTGCCGGACGACTCCGCTGGCGATGTTGTCACTGCGGTGCCGTTGTTGCCGGCGTCGAGCGCCGAATTACCCCCACTACACGCCACGGCGCTTAGAGCGACGATGAAAACGAGCGCCGTAGGACGGCGAGCGACGCGGGGAGCGAATGGAATCATCAGGGTCAACCCTTCACTGCACCGGCTGTCAAGCCGCGCACAAGTTGTTTCTGGAAGATCACAAGCGCGATCAGAATTGGGATGGCTGCGATGACCGTGCCAGCCATCACGAGATTGGGTGCATCGAGATTTGACTTACTCAACAACCGGAGACCGCTTTGGACCGTGTTGCGATCAGCCTCGTTGATGATCAGGCTCGGCCACAGGTACTGGTTCCACGACGAGAGGAAACTGAACAGCGCCAGCGCAGCGAGCGTCGGACGTACGAGGGGGACACCGACGTGGCGGATGAAGCCAATGTGGCCGATGCCATCGATGCGTGCCGCGTCGCGTAGGTCGCCGGGGAGGTCAAGCAGCGCCTGACGCACGAGGAACGTTCCGAAGGCGGTGGCGAGAAACGGCACCGTAAGTGCCTGGAAGCTGTTCAGCCCGCCGAACGGAATCGTCACACCGACCAACGGAAGTGTGAGCCCGTCTTCGACAGTCTCGAAGTTGACGAACAGCGTCGCCTCTAACGGCACGAGCAGAGTGGCAAGAAACGCAAGGAAGACGACCCGACGGCCGGGGAACCGGAGATACGCAAACGCGTAGCCGGATAGCAACGACGTCACCACTTGAGCCACCGTGATGACGACGGCGACGATCGTCGAGTTGACAAGGTACCGGCCGAGACGCCCCGACGACCAGGCCTCGCGCATCACGTCGAACGTGAACGCATCCGGCACCAACGGGTTGATGAGGAACTTGTCGCTCGGCTTAAAGGCCGACACGACGGTTGTGTAGACGGGGAACAGGACAGCGATCACGATCACGACGAGGAGCGCATACCGGCCGACGAGACGCAGCCCGGTCGGGTGGTCCCACGTACTCGACTGCTTCCTGGGCATGGACGGCTCGTCCTCGGCCAGGTCGACCCGCGACGACGGCGCTGTGGCAACGTCAGCCACCGAGGTCAACCCTTCGACCGAGGCCGCGTAACTGCAGCGCAGACAGTAGGAGGAGGATGACGAACAGCAACACCGCCCCACCGGCCTGGAGTCCCGGATCGCTAGCGATGACCGACGATTCCCCGTACACGAAGTAAGTGACTGTAGTCGTCGAATTTCCCGGCCTCGGACCACCGTTGGTCAACAGGTCGATCTCGCCGAATGTCTGGAATGCCCGCGTCGTTAACACAATGATCACGAACAACAGGGTCGGCGCGAGCAGCGGCACGGTGATCTTCCAGAAGCGAACAGTCCCGCTGGCACCATCGACCGCTGCTGCCTCATGAAGCTCACGCGGTACCGACTGCAACGATGCCGTTACAAGGATGAAGGTGAAGCCGAGCCCGGCCCACACACTTGACATGGCCACGGCCGGCAGCGCGGTACTCGGATCCTGCAGCAGCCCGGGGTTCTTTACGGTCGGAAAGATCGAGATGAACCAGTCAATGTTGGCCAGCGCCCCCACCGACGGTTGAAGCAGGAATAGCCACATCAGACTGGCCACTGCAACCGACGTCGCAATCGTCGACGAAAACGCCGTTCGGAAGAACCCGATGCCACGGAGGTGTTTGTCGGCGAGTACGGCCAACCCAACACCGAGGATCAGGCCGAGCGGCACCGTGATCAGCGCCAGGATGGCAGTCGACTCGAGCGCCCCTTGAAACTCGGTCGAAAGGAACAGGTCGACGTATTGATCAAAGCCGTTCGACACGCACTGGGTGCCGAACGAGTTGCACCGCTGCTGGCCGAGGACAATCGCTCGCCCGAGCGGGTACACAATGAACACGCCGAGGACCGCTGCGGACGGAAAAAGCATAACGATGGCCAGCCAAAGATCTCTCCAGCTCCACGAACGCTTCCCGACTTCGGCCACGACCGCCACTGTACGTCTCAGATAGCGTGCAGGTGAGGAAGCGCCTCGCCGCCGAGCTAGACGCCACCTCAGCGCAGCCCGCCCGTGGGGACACCATTGGCAATCAGCCCAGAACCGACCGGCTCACCTGCACACTGAAACTGCCGGGTGTATTCCCGGTTTCTTGACGAAACTTGTCACTTCGCCCGACCCGCCGATGAACCGACCCACCGGTAGGGTTCACGAGACAGTTTCCAACACACCTTTGGGCTACGAGGGAAGGGACGCAACATGTTCGAACGCTTTACCGACAGGGCACGACGAGTCGTCGTGCTGGCCCAGGAGGAAGCGCGCCTCCTCAACCACAGCTACATCGGCACTGAGCACATCCTGCTCGGCCTCATCCACGAGGGAGAGGGCGTTGCTGCGAAGGCGCTCGAATCACTCGGGATCAGCCTTGAAGCCGTGCGCAGTCAGGTGGAGGAGATCATCGGCCAAGGGGGCTCGTCGCCGTCCGGTCACATTCCCTTCACGCCGCGGGCGAAGAAAGTGCTCGAGTTGTCGCTGCGCGAAGCGCTACAGCTCGGCCACAACTACATTGGTACTGAGCACATCCTGCTCGGTCTCATCCGCGAGGGCGAAGGTGTTGCTGCGCAGGTCCTCGTCAAGCTCGGCGCCGACCTCTCTCGTGTGCGCCAGCAGGTCATCCAGCTGCTCTCGGGCTACCAGGGTCCGTCGGGTTCGTCCGGCGGTGGCTCCGGTTCTTCCGCTGGCGGCCGCGAAGGCGCCACCGCTGGTGTTGGTCCAGGCTCGAAGGAGGGCGAGGACAAGGGCGGCAATTCTCAAATCCTCGACCAGTTCGGTCGCAACCTCACCCAAGCCGCCCGTGATGGCGAACTCGATCCGGTCATCGGACGCTCGAAAGAGCTTGAGCGCACCATGCAGATCCTCAGCCGCCGCACGAAGAACAACCCAGTACTCATCGGCGAACCAGGTGTTGGTAAAACTGCCATCGTCGAGGGCCTTGCGCAGAAAATCGTCAACAACGACGTCCCTGACACCCTCGCCGACAAGCAGCTGTACACCCTCGATCTCGGCTCGCTTGTCGCCGGCAGCCGCTACCGCGGCGACTTCGAAGAGCGGCTGAAAAAGGTGCTCAAGGAGATTAAATCGCGAGGCGACATCCTGCTGTTCATCGACGAGATCCACACGCTCGTCGGCGCAGGTGCTGCTGAGGGTGCAATCGACGCAGCATCGATCCTCAAGCCGATGCTCGCCCGCGGTGAGCTCCAGACGATAGGGGCGACCACCACAGACGAGTACCGCAAGCATGTTGAAAAGGATGCGGCACTTGAACGTCGGTTCCAGCCGGTGAAGGTAGAGGAGCCAACGCTCGCTCACACCATCGAAATCCTTAAGGGCATCCGCGACCAGTACGAGTCGCACCACCGAGTCACGATTACCGACCAGGCCCTCGTTGCGGCCGCAAACCTCGCTGATCGCTACATCTCGGACCGCCATCTGCCCGACAAGGCGATTGACCTGATCGACGAAGCAGGCTCGCGGCTGCGCATTAAGCGGATGGCCACACCACCCGACCTCCGCGAGATCGAGACGAAGCTCGCCGACGTCCAAGAGGCCAAGAAAACCGCCGTCGAAGATCAGCAATTTGAGGAGGCCGGCCGCCTCCGAGACGAGGAGAAGAAACTTCTTGAAGAGAAGGCGTTGAAAGAAACCGAGGTCAAGGAATCCGGCGTCGATTTATTCGACGAAGTCGACGAAGAAGCCGTCGCCGAAGTGCTCTCGCTGTGGACCGGGATCCCGGTGTACAAGTTGACCGAAGAGGAGACCGAGCGGCTTCTCAACATGGAGACCGAGCTGCACAAACGGATCATCGGCCAGGAAAACGCCATTAAGGCGGTCAGTCAATCGATTCGCCGTACCCGGGCCGGGTTGAAGGACCCGAAACGTCCGTCAGGCTCATTCATCTTCCTCGGACCGACCGGGGTTGGTAAGACCGAGCTTGCGAAGACACTCACCGAATTCTTGTTCGGTGACGACTCGTCGATGATCACCCTCGACATGTCCGAGTACATGGAACCGCACGCCGTCAGCCGCCTTGTCGGTTCACCTCCTGGATACGTCGGCTACGAAGAGGGTGGCCAGCTCACAGAGGCAGTGCGTCGCAAGCCGTTCTCCGTGGTGCTGTTCGACGAGATCGAGAAGGCGCACCCTGACGTATTCAACACACTCCTTCAAATACTCGAGGAGGGCCGCCTCACCGACAGCCAGGGCCGGTCGGTCGACTTCCGCAACACCGTGCTGATCATGACGTCGAATCTCGGCACCCAGGATCTGCGCAAGGCCAATGTCGGCTTCACCCAGGACGACACAGCGATGAGCTACGAAAGAATGAAGGAAAAGGTCAACGACTCATTGAAGACCCACTTTCGTCCCGAGTTCCTCAACCGCATCGACGAAACCATCGTCTTCCACGAGCTCGCTCACCACGAGGTGCTTCAGATGGTCGACATGCAAATGGAGCGCTTGGTCGAACAGCTCGAGGGGCAGGGCCTCGGCATCGAACTCAAACAGGATGCCAAGGAACTACTTGCCGATCGGGGCTACGACCCCACGCTCGGCGGCAGACCACTGCGACGGGCCATCCAGCGTCACATCGAAGATGCTCTGTCGGAGAAGATTCTCTACAAGGAGTTCTCGGCAGGCGAGATCATCGTCGTCGATGTCGAGGACGACCCTGACAAAGCGGGCGACAAGCGGTTCAAGTTCACCGCCGTCGAGGGCTTTGTCCCGCCAGCCTCGGTCGAGTTGGAACTCACCTCCACTGAGGCCCCCGCCCCGGCGCCCGAAGCCGGCGGAGAGTTGCCACCACCCGAAGCCCAGGACTAGCGGTCGAACCACATCGAGTCGATCACTTCTCGACCCCGTTTCGCCTCACCCGTTGAGGTGGGACGGGGCCAGCCCTTTTCCTGGTGGCCGCACTAAGTCCTAGGGCTCCAACCGTTCTGACACAGTCCGCGTCATACTTAACAGGTGACCTCGGAGGCCCGTGAACGTTTAAACCTCGGGCGTCTGGCCCTCCTCCTGGCCGGGCTGCTAGCGCTGGCTAGCTGCCAGCTCGACGTCGTCGCCGAGGTCGTGGTCGATCCCGACGGAACGGGAACGATCACTGTGACCGCCGAAGCCGACGCCGAACTCGTAAGCGAAGTGCCGACGCTGGCCGAGGAACTCGTGCTCGACGACATCGCTGAAGCCGGATGGAAAATCGACGGCCCGACCGCCACCGCCTCAGGCGGGCTTCTGCTCATTCTCACGCATGACTTCGAGGGCAAAGACGAGGCGACCAATCTGCTGCGCAGCCTCGGCCCACCGTTCAACGATCCCGTCATCGGTCGCGGTCAAGACGGCGACAGCGCCACCAACACGGCTCGCGCCAACCTGGGGTTGCCCGACGGATTTGCGACGTTCGCCGACGACGAACTCGTGAGCGCTGTCGGCGACGTGCCGTTTGCTTCGCGCTTTGAGGCAGCCGGCGCCAGCCCTGAGAACTCTTTGAACGCCGCCCTCATCGTCACCCTGCCCGGCGAACTCGTCGCCGGTGAGACCAACGCTGACGTACTCGACGATGGGCGCCTGCAGTGGACAATTCCGATGAACGGCGCAATCCTCGAAGCTGCGGCGCGAAGTGAGCAGGCCCCATCGGCCGGCGGTGTCTGGGCCCGGCCGGTTGCGGCAGTGGCGTTGATCGTGCTGATCGGATGGGTTGCGTTCATGTGCCTCTTCATCGGGTATGTCACCGTCGCTCGCTGGCGTCGAGCGCGCGGCTACCGTCACCGCTACCTCCCCTAGTCTCTGCAGCGGCGGCGGGATCTAGCGTCACTTCGCCCGGCGTGCCTGCGGCACACTGGCTGCCGAGAAGCGGCCCTGATTGTGGCATCGTTAGAGGATGACCGAAGCGGCAACTCCAACCGTCGTTGACTTTCACTTCGACGTCATGTGCCCGTTCGCATACCAAACTTCGAAGTGGATTCGTGAGGTGCGAGCACAGCTTGGCCTGACGATCAACTGGAAATTCTTCAGCCTCGAAGAGATCAACCGTCGGGAGGGTAGGAAGCACCCGTGGGAGCGGGACTGGTCCTACGGCTGGTCGATGATGCGGATCGGGGCACTGCTGCGCCGGACGTCGATGGACGACCTCGATCGGTGGTACCAGCGTGCAGGCCGCGCCCTTCACGAAGAGGGCTTCAAGCCGCACGACCCGTTGGTTGCTCGGCATCTACTCGAAGAGTTAGGGCTGGACCCGACGATCGTTGACGCTGCAATCGCTGACCAGACCACCCACGACGAGGTACACGCCGAGCACGACCGTGTGGTGCAGGCCGGTGGATACGGGGTGCCGACGTTGTTCTTTCCCGAGTTTCTCAACGACGACGGTAACCCCGAGTGTTTCTTTGGACCGGTCGTCCTTGACCCGCCGAGCGGCGCCGCAGCGCTTCACCTTTGGGGTGCCACGGTCGCTTGGCTCGAGTACCCGTACCTGTTCGAACTGCAGCGTCCCAAGAACCGCACCCACGGTGAGGTCATCGCCGATCGGTTGCACCCGTACCTCGAAGCTCGGGACTGGATCTCGATCGATCGGGGCAAAGTCGTCCCGTTCGACTGACGCCCCAGTCCGTGTCACACCTGGTGTCAGACACCAGATTGATCCCGGGGCGTTGCACCGGCGCCCGGCGCAGACTCTGGAGTACCCCTGTGCGCACGATGGGCCAATGGCCTCGAAGTCGCCGAAGATTAAGACCATGTTCGCCTGCTCGGAATGCGGCGCGCAGACTCCGAAATGGGCCGGCCGGTGTGCGGAGTGCGGTGACTGGAACACCCTGGTCGAGGAGCTGTTCGGTGGGCCGGCCGATCTCTCGCTGGTCTCTTTGGCGCCGACCAACCGGTCCGGTCCCGCCAGGATCGGCGAGATCCGGTCTGACACGTCACGCCCGATCTCGACCGGCATCGACGAACTGGACGCCGTACTCGGAGGCGGCCTCGTCTCTGGCTCCGTCACGTTGCTCGGCGGCGAACCCGGAATCGGCAAGAGCACACTCCTACTCCAACTCCTCGCCGCTCGCGAAGACACGACTCTGTACGTCAGCGCCGAAGAGAGCGCCACGCAGGTCCGACTGCGTGCCGAACGCCTCGATGCGATCCGGCCTGATCTGTGGCTCCACGCGGAAACGTCGCTCCCCCATGTCATTCAAGCAATCGACGAGACCAAGCCGGCGTTGGTCGTGATCGACTCGATTCAGACGATGGTCGACCCCGATCTATCCTCGGCACCCGGCTCGGTCGGGCAGGTGCGCGGCTGCGCGAACCGTCTAGTGAACGAGGCGAAGGAGCGCGACATCGCCATCGTGCTGGTCGGCCATGTCACCAAGGACGGCAACCTCGCTGGGCCGCGCGTCCTCGAGCATGTCGTCGACACCGTGCTCCAATTCGAGGGAGATCGGCACCACGCGCTGCGTCTTCTGCGAGCCGTCAAACACCGCTTCGGGCCGACGAACGAACTGGGGTTGTTCGAGATGGTCGGCGCCGGCCTCGTCGCTGTTCCCGATCCGTCCACGATGTTCCTCGCCGACCGGCGCACCGGCATCCCCGGATCCGCAGTCGTGCCGACCATGGAGGGTCGACGACCGATCGTTGTCGAACTGCAGGCGCTCACCTCTCCAGGACTGGAGAATGTCCCGAAGCGCCGCAGCGCGCAAGGCATCGACGGCAGTCGACTATCGATGCTCATGGCCGTTCTCGGCCAGCGCGGGCGGGTCAAGGTGGGCAACCAAGACGTCTACGCGTCCGCTGCGGGGGGCGCGAAGCTGACCGAACCCGGCCTAGACCTCGGCATCTGCCTCGCCGTTGCGAGCGCAATGCACGACATCCCGCTTCCGGCTGACATGGCCGTGTTCGGCGAGGTCGGGCTCGGCGGCGAGGTACGCCAGGTCGGCCACGCGCCGCGCCGGGTCACCGAAGCCGCACGACTCGGATTTCGTAGCGTCATCGTTCCCGCAAAGTCACCTGAACCGGATGATGGGCTCAACGGCGTGCGACTCATCCGTGTCGCGACACTGGTCGAGGCGCTTCGCAAGGCCGGACTCAACCAATGACGCCCGACCGGAACGCCCACACGTCCCCGGCCGGCAGCTGAAGGCCGAGCGCCACCCGAGTCCTGTCCCCGGCGCAACGAACAGTACGTTCGTCGCCATGACCGCTGAACCTTTCGCCGAGCTCGTTCGACCGACCGAGCCCCGCATCGAACCGCTCACCGAATTCGACGGCGAACTCGCTGAGATCATGGCCACTGCACTCACCCATGACGGGCAGCCACTCAACATCTTCGGCACTCTCGGGAAACACCCAAAGCTGCTCAAGCGCTTCAACCTGTTGGGCGGTTTTCTGCTCAACAAGGGCATGTTGCCTGCGCGTGAGCGTGAACTGGTGATCCTCCGCGTCGGAGCCAATGCTCGTGCCGAGTACGAATTTGGCCAGCACACCGTCATCGGACGCGACTGCGGGCTGACCGACGATGAGATCGCAGCGCTCACCCGTGCTCCCGATCGCCATGACTGGTCAGCAGATGACCTCGCGCTCATCGCACTCGCCGACGAACTGCACGCCGACGACTGCGTCACCGACGCCACGTGGTCGGACCTGGCCCGCCGGTGGGACGACGCGCAGCTCGTCGAGTTGTTGGTCGTTGCCGGCTTCTATCGGTTGGTCTCCGGGTTCTTGAACAGCACGGGCGTCCAGCTCGACGACGGCATCCCGGGGTTTCCGACGACTCAGTGATCACCAGCGGCCGCCGTCCGTCAACGAGCTTCCCCCGATCGTCTTCAACTGTCAGCACCTAGACTTCACTCATGGAACTGCGGTTTGGGAGCGCGAACGAGCAGATGCGCGGCGCGCTGTCTCGCATCTCCCCGGGCACTCCACTCCGCGACGGCATCGACCGCGTCGTGCGTGCCAAGGCGGGTGCGTTGCTCGTGCTCGACGATGGACCCGACGTGCTGTCGATCTGCTCCGGCGGGTTTCTCGTCGACGCACCGTACAGCCCGCAACGACTCTCGGAGCTTGCGAAGATGGACGGCGCGATCATCATTTCAGCGGACGGCGGCCGGATCGCCCGCGCGAACGTGCACCTCGTGCCCGACCCGACCGTCCCGACGAGCGAAACCGGCACCCGTCACCGGACCGCCGAGCGCGTCGCCCGGTCCCTCGCCGTTCCCGTCGTGTCGGCCAGCGAGGAGATGGGCGTCATCAACGTCTACGCCGGTGGCGGCAAGCGCCAGCTGCAAGAGATCGGACGGCTTCTCGAGCGGGCCAACCAAGCGCTGCAGACGCTCGAACGGTACAAGATCCGCCTCGACGACGCGATCGCAAGCCTCACCGCAGTCGAGGTCGAGGACATGGCCACGCTGCGCGACGTCGCCGCAGTCGTCCAGCGCGGCGAAATGGTCCACCGCATCGCCGACGAAATCGAATTGATGATCGTCGAGCTCGGCGTCGATGCCCGACTGCTGCGACTCCAGCTGGACGAGCTCTACGGCGAGATCGACGACGAGCTCGATCTGGTCGTCCAGGACTACGTCGCCGACGATCGCACGGCAGCCGAGACACTCGGGCGCATGTCGCGCCTCACCGACGACGAGATCCATCATCTCCGACATGCTGCCGAGGCGCTGCACCGGATGACCGACGACGACGACCTGGCGACGTCGGTGACCCCACGCGGGCTGCGGCTCCTAAACCGGACTAAGCGGCTGTCGTCGGAGTCGGCCGAGGCGATCGCCGACCACTTCGACGGACTTTCGAAGCTCCAACGGGCCACGGTCGACGATCTGTCTCAGGTCGACGGCATCGACAGCGTCACGGCGGCTGAAGTGCGCGAAACGCTGGCGCGGGTGACCGAATCAGCGATCCTCGACCAGTACAACTGAAGTCGACGGCACCCTCGCGAGCACCGAAAGCTGACGCATCGAACGCTTTCGGCCGTGCGCCGCATTCATGGTCACGCGCTTTTCGCCGCTCGCTCGACCGTTATACGTCTGACGATAATTCGGCTATCGGTCTCCAACACTCCGAGGGGAGCAGACGATGTTATTGAAGCGACCGAATCTCGCGAGTTTGCGCACTCGATGGAGTGCCATAGGCGCTGCTGTTGCGATCACGTTCGAGCCGGGTGTATTGGCATCGCGTACGCCACCATCGATAGCGATGACCAGCCAGTCACCATCACTGTCGCCGCGGAACGCATCCTCGACGCCCGTGAAGGCATCGGGCTCAGGCGGTCCGACCGATTCGCCAACGCCACCCTGCGCGACCACCAAGTCACCGGTTCGATACCCGTCGGCCCCGGGGATAAAAAGACCGTCGTCCCCGCCGATGCCACCGGTGTGCTCGTCAAAGCCACGGTGGTGCGACCGATCGATAGAGAGTTCGTATCCCTGCGGCCAGGGGGCGCAACCGGTGTCCCCACGACCTCCACGGTGAACTTCACGATCGATTCGATAGAACCCAGTGCAGCCAACGTCAACCTGAACAACGGCAAGATTCAGGTCTGGGTTGAGACGACCTCAGATTCCGGTGCCGCCGACGTCCTGGTCGACGTCGTTGGTTACACCATCGGCCACACCCACGCCGACCGCCACTACACCGAGGCCGAAGTTGGCGCCCTACTTGCAGCAGAGATTGACGCCTACAGTCTTTGGGTCGTGGTGAAGTCCGATGGCTCTCTCGCGCAAGGCTCCGCCAAAGTTGTCGGCGCACTGGGGCTTTTCGAAGGTCAGTACGAGGTCATTTCAACCGTAACGTCCGCGATTGCGCCAGCGTCGTATCTGGCGGAACCAACGCTTCGAAAATTCGCACTGCAGTGACTTCCCCTCGAAACACTTCCCCAAAGGAGAATTCATCAGGATCTTGGATGACGAAGGAAGAATTATCACGGCTCGTTTCACCTGACCGTGCAGTGCTGAGCGCTCCGCTCATTTCGATCCGGTGCACGATGGCGCCCGAAACCAGTCGACAACTCACCGACGGATAACCATCGGATCTCGACAAATCGCTGGCCGGTCAGCGATCAGCACAGCATCCCTGAGTTTGCCGCCCGACTCGTTACTTGTTTGTCGGTCGGGATGCTCACACAGTTCGCATCCCGACCGGAACAAACTGTTCAGCGGGCTCCGCTCGAAGGTCGTCGACTGTGATCGACAGACCAAGCTGCTACTGCGTGCACAGTGACCCCCGCAGCGCGCGACACGCGACCTGGGTCTGCTCGCCCAATCGGCGCGACCTTCGGTCAAGCGAAGTCGGCTAATTTTGCTCCGGCGAGCGTCGACAGCACCATGAGCCCGGCTCGTGGTTCGATGTCGACGACATGCGGAACTGCGACAGTGCGACAGCCGGCGGCCAGCGCCGATGCGACACCGGTCGGCGAGTCCTCGATTGCAACACAATCGGCGGGGTCGACTCCGATGAGCTCAGCTGCGGCAAGATAGGGGTCAGGTGCGGGCTTACCGTTCGCGACCTCGTCGCCGGTGACTGAACCAACGAAAACACCCTGCGGCGCCTCGGCGAGCACAGCGTCAGCGAGACGGCGCCACGACATCGTCACCAGGACGCACGGGACGCCGGCATCGCGTGCTTCGATCAATAGCTCGCGCGCTCCCGGACGCCAGGGCAGTTCCTCTGCGCACTTCGCGATCACGCTGTCGAGGAGCCGATCGACGATCACCGGCGGCTCAAGGTCGACACCACCGCGATCACGCAACTCGACAGCGGCATCGAGCAGATCGAACCCGACGACCGAGTGCGCATCTTCGGCACCCCAGGTGCCTCCGAATTCGGCAACGAGCGCGTGTTCGCTCGCAATCCAGTACGGCTCGGAGTCAACGATCGTCCCGTCCATGTCGATCAACAGCGCAGCGATGTCGGTCACCGCAGGAGTCTGCCAGCAGAAAGCACGCAGCGATCCGCGCGAGCAGGTCAGGAACGGAAGATGGTGATCTTTTCCTCGCCGATGCGTTCGCGTTTCGCCGGGTCGTCGATACCCATGTTCTTCTCCGGTGCGAGACACAGGACGCCGAGCTTGCCCTCGGCTTCGTTGTGATGCACTGACAGCGCAGCGTCGCCGACGTGCTCGAGATCGTAGGTTGCGGTTAGCAACGGCTGGACCCGACCCTGATTGAGCAGCTTGTTGGCAGCGTAGGCCTCGGCGTAGTTCGCGAAATGCGACGACAGCAGCTTCTTCAGCTTCATCCAGAAATGGCGGTTGTCGAACTCAACCATGTACCCCGACGTCGCCGCACACGTAACGATCGTTCCGCCGCGCTTAGCGGCGAAGACAGATGCCCCCATGGTGGAGCGACCAGGGTGCTCAAACACGATGTCGACGTCCTCGCCACCATTAAGTTCACGGATCCTCTTGCCGAAGCGTCGCCACTCCGACTCATCCTGTGTGTGCTCGTCGGACCAGAACTGGTAGTTCTCCGCACGGCGGTCGATGACCGCCTCGCACCCCATCTTGTTGAGGAGCTCAGCACGCTCAGGTGACGAAACGACTCCGATCGGCGTGCCCCCACCGTTGAGGACGTACTGGACGGCGTAGCCACCGATACCACCCGTCGCACCCCAGATGAGCACACTGTCGCCCTGCTTCATCCGCGCGCCGTGATCGCCCACAAGCATCCGATACGAAGTGGAGCTGCACAGCGCGTTCACCGCTGCTTCTTCCCACGACAGATGAGTCGGCTTCGGCATAAGTTGATTGGCCTTGACGACCGCGAGGTCAGCAAGCCCACCGAAGTTCGTCTCGAAACCCCAGATCAGCTGGTTGGAGGCGAGCATCGAGTCGTTGTGCGCGCTCGGATCCTGATCGTCGACGTAATTGCAGTGCACGGTGACGCGGTCGCCTGGCTTCCAGTTCCGCACCGCTGAGCCCACGTGGACCACCACGCCCGACGCATCGGAACCCACCACGTGGTACGGCAACGAGTGGCGCTTACCCCACTCGTTCTGACGACCCATCTTGTCGAGGAACCCGAATGTCGGCAATGGCTCAAAGATCGATGTCCACACGGTGTTGAAGTTGATGCTCGATGCCATCACCGCGACGTACACCTCGTCGGGAGCAAGTTCTGGGGTGGCGACGTCGTCGACGTGGAGCGACTTACGCGGGTCCTTGTCCCACGAGTCGATGCCATCGAACATCGCGGTTTCGTCGCGCTTCACAAAAGCGGCCCGATAGCTCTCGGGGATCACAAGATTGGCGAACTCGTCGCTGCTGGCGCCTGCCTGGATGGCTTCGAGAATCTGCTGCATATCGCGACGTTACCGAGCGGTAACCGGGTGATCCAAGGCGACCATGCTCCCAAAATGTTACCGGCGGGTAAGGCGCGGCTACGTTGGAACCATGGCTACTAACGGTTCGTACATCATCGCCGGCGCTCGGACGCCAATAGGTAAGATGAGCGGTGCGCTCGCATCGTTCTCCGCCGCCGACCTCGGGGGCTTCGCAATTACAGAGGCGCTTAGTAGCGCTGGTGTCGCGCCAGAAGAAGTCGATCACGTGATCATGGGACAGGTCCTAATGGCCGGTCAGGGCCAGGTCCCGAGCCGCCAGGCGGCCACTAAGGCCGGGATCCCGATGAGCGTTCCGGCGGTCAATGTTAACAAGGTTTGCCTGTCGGGTCTGAACTCGATCTACCTCGCTCACCAGATGGTGGCGATGGGTGACGCTGACATCGTCGTCGCCGGCGGCATGGAGTCGATGACCAATGCGCCGTACTTGGCCGACGGGGCACGCGGCGGCTTCCGCTACGGCAACACCGAGCTGCGCGATGCGATCATCGCGGACGGCCTCTGGTGCTCGTTCGATTCGTGCCTCATGGGCCTGGGCACTGAGCGCTACGCCGCGGGCGCTGCGATCACCCGCGAGCAGCAGGACGCTGTCGCGGCAGCATCGAACCAGCGGGCAGCGGCCGCAATTGAGGCGGGCCGATTCGATGACGAGATCGTCACCGTCTCCGTTCCGCAGCGCAAAGGTGATGCAATCATCGTTAAACACGACGAGGGCGTCCGGGGTACCACCACGATGGAGACACTTGCCGGTATGCGACCAGCCTTCGACAAGGAAGGCACGATCACGGCAGCTAATGCGTCGCAGCTTTCCGATGGAGCCTCAGCCGTCATCGTTATGTCCGGAGCTGCAGCCGAGCAGCGTGGCGTTGAGCCGCTGGGCGAATTCGTCTCGTACGGGATGGTGGCGGGGCCCGACAACGCATCACTGTTGACTCAGCCGAGCCGGGCAATCATGCAGGCGGCTGACAAAGCCGGTGTCGCGGTCCGTGACCTCGATCTGTTCGAGATCAACGAGGCCTTCGCAGCAGTCGGCCGCGCGTCAATCGACGAACTCGGCATCTCCGACGAGATCGTCAACGTCAACGGCGGCGCGATCGCCCTCGGCCACCCAATCGGCATGAGCGGCAACCGCCTCGCACTGACACTGCTGCACGAGCTGCGTCGTCGCGGTGGCGGCATCGGCGCAGCTGCCCTGTGCGGCGGCGGCGGCCAAGGCGATGCCATCGTGCTCAGAACCGTCTGAGCACAGGCTGCGGGAGGGCCGGCTCTCCGCGAGTACAGCATCGACGCTTGATAAGAGCTGAAGCTTGGCCACTTCCGGGCACACAAAATGGCCGAGGGTCAAGTCTCGAATGCTCATCGTCCCCATCTGATGAAGACCGACAACTCTGGCGGCGAGATGGATTTGTTGCGAAATAACGAGATCGAAAACCCCCTTACACAACGGAAGTGCAGCGTGTTGATCGAGTTGTCGTCAACACCCAGAACTCACCGACGGGCCGCCTGGCATTGCGGTCATCCTCGTCTGAGGCACCGTCAATCAGAAGCGGCCCGCCCGCCCGCTACCGGTTTGGGGAGATAGGGCCTCCGTTCTTTTTGGGGGCTATCGCATCTACGCCGGGCCGACCGGAGGAATTACTCAGTCGACCACACTACGCCGACCCTCGAGCGCTCGGCCGAGCGTAAGTTCGTCGGCATACTCGAGATCTCCACCGACGGGAAGCCCGCTGGCGATACGGGTGACGTCTAAGCCGATCGGCTTGAGTAGACGGGCGAGATACATCGCGGTTACCTCTCCCTCGGTGTTCGGGTTCGTGCAGAGGATGATCTCGTCGATGCTCTCCGGTTCGATGCGCGCTACCAGTTCGCGAATCTTGAGCTGCTCGGGGCCGATCCCCTCGAGCGGGCTCATCGCACCGAGCAGCACGTGGTAGCGGCCACGAAACTCCCCAGTCTTCTCGAGCGCCACAATGTCTCGCGATTCCTCCACCACACACACGACCGATGAGTCGCGCGACTCATCCTTGCAGATGGGGCAGAGCGTGTCGTCGGCGACGTTAAAGCACCGCTCGCAGAACCGCACGCGCTGCTTCGCGTCCATGATCGCGTCGGCCAGACGTGTGACGTCGTCGGCCGGAATCTTCAAAAGGTGGAAAGCGATCCGCTGCGCGGACTTCGGGCCAACCCCAGGAAGACGGCCGAGCTCGTCTATCAGCAACTGGACCGGTGCGGTATAGGTGCCTGCCATGTCAGTAGGTGTCGTCGACCAGCTCGGAGCCGGGGAACGCCTCAGCTAAGCGGTCGACCGGTGTCTTGACAGCCTCCGGCGGCGCGTCAACTAACTCGTCGAGGTCGACCTCGTGATCATCGGGCAGCGTTTTAGCGAGCGTTTGGGAGCCTTCGTCGGGGTCCGATGCCGGGCCCTGGCTGCGCGCTTGCTCGGCGATCACTCGTCCGCTCGCGACCGACAGCGTTGCGGGTGTCGGTACGACGCTGAGATGGGTCGAATCGGGCGCGCTCTCGGCGCCTGCTTGCGGCAGCGAGTCATGGGCGAGTGCACCCACACTCATCGACACCGACGGATCGTCGACAACTGGTGACCGAGTTGGCACGGAAGAATCCGGTGTCAACGCCGACGGGCTCACCGATTGACCACCACCGCCACCACTACCCGGTTCGACCGAACCGCCACCACCGCCACCTCCACCGACAACGAGTACGACCGTGACGTCCGCTTTCGACTGGTCGGACAACACTTTTTCAACGCCAGCGCGGTGTTGCTCGCACTTCGTCCGATGAGCCTCATTCGGAAGGCCAAGGGTCACGCTCCCAGCAGCCGACGAGACGAACGTTGCCGGCGAGAACAGGGCACGCGCCATGCCGCCGAGCGTAGGCCGCACAGCCTCCCAGTCGGCGGCAGTGATCTGCGCAGCCCCCGCTTGCTCGGTGGGCGTTGATTCACGCACCACCGACCCATCCGCCGCAGAAGAAGCAGCAACAGGAGCCGGTGGTGGGGCTGCCTCCGGCGCCGGCGTTTTAACGGGCTCGGGCGGAGGGGGTGAAGCGGGAGCGGGCGCCGCTTCAGCCAAAGGAACAGCATCGGCTGGCCTTTGGTCTCCAACTGATGCGGCGACTGCAGCGCGTGAGCCGAGCTTGGTTCGCCTGGTCGACGGATCGGCCGACACCGAAGCGGGGGTCGCGTCCGATGACATCTCCGACGAGCGCAGAGCGCTCGAAGCAGCTGGTGTGCTGGCTCCATCGGCGACTTGTTGTTCCAGCCGCTGGATCCGCGCAACTAGAGCGCCGACGCCATCGCCCACCTGCTCTGATGTGAGCTGCACGGTCGCTACATCGAGCAGTACGCGCGGGTCAGGGGCATGGCGCATCTCAGTGAGGGCTTCACCCAAGAGTTCAATGCCGCGGACGAGGCCGGGGGCGCCCGCTCGTCGGGCGAGGTCGGTGAGCGCGTCGAGGCGTTGGCCGGGCACTTGCACGAGGTCGGGCGCCATTAGCGCCAGAAAACCATTACGCATGAAGCCGACCAATTCCTCCGTAATCGCGCGCGGGTCGCGTCCCCGACTGACCGCGTGAGCGACCATGGCCAGCCCTCGGCCGGGATCATGATCGATCATCGCCTCAACGAAGTCATCGAGTTCGATGACTTCGGTGGCCACTCCACCAGAATTAGACACCAACTCGAGTGCGGACAGCGTGTCGCGTGGCGAACCAGCACCCTGAGAAACCACTTGCTCAATCGCGTCGTCACTGACCGTTAGTCCCGCATCGGCCACCACCCAACGAACGTGTTCTTGCAACGTGTCAGAACCGAGGAGATGGAACTGCAGGTGTTGCGTCCGACTCCGGATCGTGTCCGACATCTTTTGCGGGTCGGTCGTGGCCAGGACGAACACGACATGAGGCGGCGGCTCCTCGAGGGTCTTCAGCAGCGCGGCTTCAGCACCCTTGGATAGCATGTGGACTTCGTCGAGGATATACACCTTGTGACGACCAGGTGTCCCGAGCGATGCCTTCTCGATGAGGTCGCGCATAGCTTCGACACCGTTGTTACTCGCTGCGTCAAGCTCATGCACGTCGTAACTAGTGCCCTGCTCAACCGACAGACACGAAACACACTCGCAGCAGGGTTCGCCCTCGTGCGGATCTTCGCAGTTGAGCACCTTCGCCATGATCCGTGCGGTGGTGGTCTTTCCGGTACCGCGAGGACCGGAGAACAGATATGCCTGCCCCTCACGTTCTTCGGCCACCGATGTTTGTAGGGCACGAACGATATGGTCCTGCCCCCTAAGCTCGGCGAAGCGGCGCGGACGATATCGGCGATACAGCGACTGATTGGCCATTGTCGATCACACTAGCGACACAGTGCGCACTGCTCCCCGGGACAGCATCTGGCGTTGCGTGGAGTGCACGCGAAAGTGAACGCGCGAGCTCTAGATTTGCCCCGTGTCGATGTCGTACGACACCCGGCGACGGGTCATTCTTATCTTCGTAGTACTGATCATCGTTGCGCTCGTACTCGGTAGCGTCGGCTGCTCGAGCACAAGCGGAAACAGCGCCAACGATAATGCACTGACTCCTACGCTTTACACGCAAGCCATGAGCGACATTTGCGACGCCGCCACTGAACGCCTCAACGAACTCCCAGCACCGCCCAACGAGATCAGTCGAGCCGACTGGGCCGGCGAGGTCTCACGCGCGCTTGGCGCAGAGGCAGCAGCGTTCGACGAGCTCAACGTCGGCGACGACCGCCGGACCGACCACGCATCGTTCATCGAGAACACCGAGGGACAGGCTGCTGGCTGGAACGACCTAGGCGACGCCCTCGGCGACGCCGAGCCCGACCGCAGCATGATAAGCAAACTCACAACCGACCTCGCCGAGCTTACGCTCGGCCGCAACGACCTTGCTGGCGAGATGGGACTCGCCGGCTGTCGAGCTCGCGAGCTGACGTGAACGACCACGGTCTCACCTGGTCGGCCCGCTGTACCACTAACCTCGGCGCATCGTGATTGTTCTTCTGTCACCCTCTCGGCGCCGACGCAGCGACGCGGCCAGTCGATACCGCTTCATGCACCGGTACGCGTTTGCGCTCTTGGTCACTATTGCGGCGGTCGTCGGTCTCGCACCCGGCTCGGCGTCAGCAGAGAACTCAGTCGTCAACTCATCGCCATCTAACGGCGCCGTCCTCAACGTGTCCCCCGACGAAATCGTCATCGGATTTGCCGATGAACTCGGCGAGGACAACACGATCTCGGTCGACTGCGAGGCCGAGCCAGTCACCCTGCCACCGCCCGGGGTGCTCAACGACGGCACGACGCTGTCGGTCGAAATCGTCGATCCCCTACCGAGCGGAACCTGCACTGCCCGCTGGCAGGTCAGCAATCCTGACGGCGAGCCGGACGGTCGAGGCGTGATCACCTTCGTTGTCGAGAACGCGACACCCGAAAGCGGTGTAAACCCTGACGATGCTGCGAGCGCAAGTACAACCACCCCAGCATCGACACCAGTGACGACCGGCGATGACGCCACCGGCAGCGCAACAGCCAACGATCCCGAGATCGTCGATTTCTCGACTGCTGGCGAGGGGAATGCGGCCGTCTGGCTTACACGGCTGCTCTCGACGCTGGGGATCGCCGCTCTGTTCGGTTCGCTGGTCGTGATCACCGCAGCGTGGCCGGAGGGCGTCGAGTACCTCGTCACGATCAGGTTCCTACGAGCCACCTGGGTCTTCGCATTCATCAGCACACTGCTCTTTACGGGCTTTGCAGCTGCGTCGGTGACCCCTGACGGTGGTGGGAGTCCGTTCAATCCGAGCACCTGGCTTGATCTCATCGATGCCGGGTGGGCCGGCCGTGCCGTGCTGTTGCGCCTAGTGTTTCTCATCGCCTCGGCCTGGGCTGCGTTCCGGCCTGAACGCGTCATCGACCCCACAACGCAGCTCGCTGCACTCGGCATCCCCGGGATCTGCGCAGCGATGCTCGGTATCTCGCGGACAGTTGGACCCCTCGCCGGCCTCGGCGTCGTCATGGGAATCCTCCACGCGCTCGCAATGGCCGTGTGGGTGGGTGGAGTGGTCTTACTCGCCCGAGTGGTTCTGTCGGGCCCAGGTGACGAAGATCTCGTCCACGCAGTTCGCGGATTCAGCAGGGTGTCCACTCCGGCAATCGTGGTCACAATTGTCACCGGTCTCATCCAGATGTTCCGACTCGACGGCGGGGAGTTATTCCAGAGCGGACACGGCCGAGTTGTCGTGCTGAAGACGATCGTCGTTGCAGTGATGATCTTCGTGGCAATTTCTGCGCGTCAATTCGTGGCTCAGCGCCTCAACCGGGCGCAGCAGATGAGCGTCCCACTGGCCGACCGGCTGCGACGTGCATTCGGCGCCGAGGCTGCGATCGGCATCGTGGTACTTGCGATGAGCGCATGGCTCCTTGCGTTCGTCCCACCGAACATTGACGACGCCCCGAAGATCAACTACGCCGTAACACAGACCCACACGGACGGAGCCCAGATTCTCAACGTTCGGATCCGTCTCACCGACGACAAGGTCGGCCTCGTCGGACTCGAAGTCGAAGTGCGTGATCCCGAAGAGAATCTCTCTGAACTGGTGGTTGTGTTCACTGCACCGCCAAACGACCAGAACGTCGGCTCGATCCGTCAGCCGGTCCCGCTGAGTGGGGCTGGTTTCGCTGTCCGTGACGCGGCGATCGGCCTGCCGATCAGCGTCGCAGGAGTCTGGACCATTCAGGTCGATGCAAACACTGCGAGTGGCGCGGTCAGCAGCACGCCCCAGACCTACACGGTGCTCAATCTCGACGGCAGCTCTCCGACCACGGTGGTCACGTTGCCGCCGACGAGCCTCGTCGAAGTGGTTCCAACCGAACCGGCCGCTACCGACAGCTGATTGGTCACACTCCCGGTTCTCGTCTCGGCAAATTCCGGGAGGTCGCGACGGCTGACGTCACGATTCGTCGGCGTTTTGACCGTTTGGGTTCAGAACAACGTCGAGAACCGCACGGGTACGGCGACGTCAAGCTGGTCGAATCGGCACGATTCGGGTGAGCGATCCGGACGCCAGCGAACGAAACCGACACCATGTCGAAACCGGCCACCCTCAAGCTGACCGAACGTGACCTCTGCGACGAGTCCCATCCGGATCGGGACGAACGAGAGATTTTTGCTGGCGCTCCACCGACTCCCCGCCAATGATGCGGTCAGCTTGCCGGCAGCCTCGTTTCCATCACGCTCGGCCTGCAACTTCGCCCAATCGGCCCACGGGTGGTCGATGAGCGCATCCTCGCCGGTGTGCGGCGACAACTTTGCAAGCAGCTCCGCTCGACGCTTGACGCTGAACGAGGCAGCGACGCCGACCGAACGCATCTCGCCTTCAGTGGTGCACAGCCCGAGCAGCAGGGAACCAACGCCGTTGCCGTCCTTGTGGATCCGATACCCAGGCACTGCACAATCGGCGGTACGCACATGCTTCACCTTGATCAACGCTCGCTTGCCCTGTTCGTAGGTTCCCGCTACCGGCTTTGCGATGACGCCATCGAGGCCGGCCCCCTCGAACGCATCGAACCATTCCTCAGCTTGCATGCGATCGGTCGAAGACGGGGTGAGTCGGACTCGTTCGTTCTGCTCGATTGAGTCGACGAGTAAAGCGCGACGCGTCAGCATCGCTTGATCTACCAACTCGCGGTCGCCTTTAGCAAGAAGATCGAACGCAACGAACTCGGCAGGTGTCTCCGCCGCAAGCCGATTGATTCGCGACTCAGCAGGATGGATTCGCTGTAGCAGAGCATCGAAATCGAGTCCGCGGTCACCAAGGTCGGGCACGACAATCTCACCGTCCACGATGCAGCGCTCGGGTAGCGCCCGCTGAAGTGGAGTGGACAGTTCGGGGAAGTACCGCCCTAGTGGTTTGCGATTGCGGGAGTAGAGCTCGATTCGATCACCGTCACGGAACACGATGCACCGGAACCCGTCCCACTTCGGCTCGAACAGCCATTCGTCCTCTCCCGGCGGGAGCTTGCGCGCAAGCTTCGCCAGCATCGGTTCGATCGGCGGCTGGCGTGGGAGGTTCCATGGATGGTCGGATTCAGACACGTCTCCGAGTTTGGCGCACACGGCGGCAAGCGGTGCCAATCTTCCTGACCCAGGTCGGTTGGGGATGCCGACTCAGGGACGGGTCGCGATGTGGCGAACTTCCCGAAGCAGGGAGCGTTAGGGCGACGGGGTAACTTCGTGGCCGTGACGATGGAAGAAAAGATCGCCGACCTCGCCGACCGACGGGAACAAGCGTTGAACGCCGGTTCGCCACGTTCGGTCGAACGTCAGCACGACAAAGGAAAAATGCTCGCCCGTGAGCGAATCGATTACTTTCTGGACGGGGGCTCGTTCCACGAACTCGATCTACTCGCCCGCCACCGGGCCCATACCTCGGGGCTCGAGGAACGGCCCTACACCGATGGTGTGATCACCGGGTGGGGCACCGTCGAAGGGCGCAAGGTCTTCGTGTTCTCGCAGGACTTCACGGTCTTCGGCGGCGCGCTCGGTGAGGTGTTCGCCGAGAAGATCCACAAGCTGATGGATCTGGCCGCCAAGGTTGGCGCGCCCGTGATCGGCCTCAACGACGGAGCCGGTGCCCGCATCCAGGAGGGTGTAGTCAGCCTTGCCTCATACGGAGGGATTTTCCTGCGCAATGTGCGGGCCTCGGGTGTCGTCCCGCAGATCTCGGTGATCCTCGGCCCATGCGCGGGCGGCGCGGTCTATTCGCCGGCGATGACTGACTTTATTTTCATGGTCCGCGAGACCAGCCACATGTTCATCACAGGTCCCGACGTGGTGAAGACCGTGACCGGCGAAGATGTGACGCTCGAAGAACTCGGGGGGGCGATGAGCCACGCCTCAAAGTCCGGCGTTGCGACGTTCGTATCGGCTGACGAGAAGGCCTGCCTCGACGACGTACGGTTTCTTCTCGGCTTCCTCCCATCGAACAACCTTGAAGAACCGCCGGTCGAGAACCTCGGCGACGATCCGGATCGCCTATGTCCCGAGCTGAACAGGATTCTGCCCGATTCACCGAACCTGCCGTATGACATGACCGAGTTGATCCGGCACGTCGTCGACGACGGCGAGTTCTTCGAATATTTCCAGCACTGGGCAAAGTCCATCGTATGCGGCTTTTCGCGTATCGACGGCCAGCCCGTCGGCATCGTCGGCAACCAACCGAAGATCCTGGCAGGCGTACTCGACATCGAATCGTCGGAGAAAGCGGCCCGCTTCGTTCGCACCTGCGACTCGTTCAACATCCCGCTGATCACCTTCGTCGATGTGCCCGGGTTCCTCCCCGGCGTCGACCAGGAGTACGGCGGGATTATCCGTCATGGCGCCAAGCTGCTCTACGCCTACTGCGAAGCGACGGTGCCACGCATCCAGGTGATCACCCGCAAGGCGTATGGGGGCGCGTACGTCGTGATGAACTCGAAATCGATCGGTGCCGACCTTGCGTTCGCATGGCCGAGCGCCGAGCTAGCCGTCATGGGCCCCCAGGGTGCCGTCGAGATTGTCTATCGCCGCGAGCTACAGCAAGCGGCCGACCCGGTGTCGCGTCGCGCCGAGTTAGTCGACGAATACACAGAGAAGTATGCCAACCCGTACGCCGCTGCGGAACGCGGATACGTCGACGACGTCATCGAGCCGTCAGAAACGCGGCGCAAACTCGTGGCCGGATTGCGGCTGCTCGCCTCAAAGCGCGAGGAGCTTCCTCGCCGCAAACACGGCAACGTGCCCCTCTGACAGGTTCTATTTCCCGCCGAGTGTTTCCCCTGCGCGAGCTAGCGCGGACATGAGCTCATGTTTGGCGCGTCCAGAGGACCTTCGACGCCACTGCCGCCATCCCCGCCGGCTGTCGCGTCACCATCGGTGAGCGCTCGAGGTGACGAAAGTGGGCGAGCATCCTCGCTCAGTTTGAGGAGGAGTCAATCCCGTCACCGGCCGCTGGAGACCCGAACCTCACGCCGCAACAGAAGACCGTTTCGTCCACATCAAGCCCTGCGCAGCGCGAACACCGACCTAACCGGCCCGAACGATCTCCAGCGGCTGTCGAGCGCGTCGAGGACAGCGATCAGTCTGGAGGCAACGTGCAATTCGATCTGACTTCGCACCGTTCTCCGAGCGCGCACTCAAGTTGATTATCGACCCGGTCGTTCTCAGGCTTGCCCTACTCCCGGCTGCAACCATTGATGTAGTTGCCAGTTCGCTTGTGTTCTTAAGCTCAACGTCACGCTGCTCGGCTTCGTGTTTTTCGTCGTAGCGCGGTGCGGCCGATCGCTGCGCATCGGCAGTTGTGCGGCAACAGGGTGGCCGACACCGAGGTCGACGGCGAGACCAAGGGCGGACGGGTAGCGCTTCGGGTGACTGTGCGGTGCCAAATCTCGACAATCTTCCTCTCCGGACTCTTGATCGCATTCACCGACGTCCTGCGCCGCTCCTTGACGACTGCCTCGTCAGTTCGATCGTGATCGGGTGCGAGAGCGCAGGAGGGCTGTTGACGGGGTCGAGGCCTGACCGGCGGCTACGACTGCGACACACTCGTCGGATACCCTCGCCGATGTGTCGCTAAATGACCTTCCTCCGCCATCGGGCATGCAGATGTCTCCGACACCATCTGACGAGGAAGCTGTGGCGATCATGGCCGCCGCCGAAGCATTGTGGCCCAAACCCGTCGCCGCCGCCGCTGTCGATCACCCTTCGCGATCGCTGGGGTGGCGCTTCTCTGGACGCTGGTGGAGCACCCCAGTGCCTGCGCGTCGCGACCGACCTTTCCGCTGACTCTCCCCGATTATCTAGAACCAGGCGCCAGCAGGGCAATCGTGGACGGCACAGGCCTTCTCGACGTGGAAGGATCCAGGGGTGGCCGAAGCCAAGAGTTCTCCAACCATCGACGTCACGACCGTCAGCGACACTGTCGCCATCGTCCACGTGACGCGACCCGGCACGTTCGAGGTCGACACTCACCGCTTTGAAGACCTCCCGCCGGGTGCCGACATTCATCTCGACGTGCCCGACCCGTTCGAGCGAGGTGCGACCCGCACCGTGACGACGCGCACGCTCAAGCAGCCGTCCGGGACTCCCCACAGCGTGTTCGCTACGGTCAACGACGTCCACTTCGGTGAACTCGACGCCGGAAAGATCGACAATTTGACGATCGGACCGATCCGTCGCGCCGAAGCCGGAGGCGACCCATACCCGGAGGTCATGAACCGGGGAGCCGCTGACGCCATCGCAGCGATTCGACCCGATGCCGTAGTGGTGAAGGGTGATCTGTCGCTCGACGGCGCTCCCGAGGAGTGGGCGGCGTTCGAGCGCTGCTACCGAGACCCATTCGGAAACCGCCTGCATGTCGTACGCGGCAACCACGACAGCTACCGATTTCAGAGCGAGTACGCAGGCGACCAGCGCATCGACATTCCAGGGGTGACCATCGCGCTCCTCGACACGGTTATCCCGGGTTCGACCACGGGTGATTTCACCAGCGAGCAAGCCGACTGGCTTGACACGCTCGCAGCAGAAACTACGCAACCGGTCATCGTGATGGGCCACCATCAGCAGTGGATCGCCAGCCCCGACGCGAAACGCAGGGAAGCCAATCGCAACGACGACTACTTCGGTCTCCATCCAGACGGCAGTGACCGCCTCGACGAGGTCTGTGCTCGACGCACTGCGATCGTCGCCTACACCTGTGGACACACCCACCGCCATCGCGTGCGAACAATGACGACGTCCCGGATCCCAAGTGTCGAGATCGGCTGCACGAAGGACTTCCCAGGCACGTGGGCCGAATACCGCGTCCACGACGACGCGATCATGCAGGTGGTCCATCGAATCTCCTCACCGGCTGCGCTTGCGTGGAGCGAATCGTGCCGCGGTCTCTACGCCGACTTCGACATCGACTACGAGTCGTACGCGCTCGGCACCCTCGAGGACCGCTGCTTCGTCATTCCCACAGCGCGCTGAGCACGCTCAGCCGCCATCAGCATCGGCTGCACTAGGTTCTGCTCCGCATGTTCCGGCTCATCCGTGTCCTCGTCGCGGGATCGGTGGTCTCGCTCCCCCTCGCGGGGTGTGGAGCCGGGGACGACTCAGATTCACTCTTAGTACTGGCCGCCGCGTCGCTGACCGACGCGTTCGATGACATGGAGATTGCATTCGAAGTCGCCAATCCGAGTGTCGACGTCGAGATCAGCGTTGCGGGAAGCAGCGCGATCGGTGTCCAGATCGAGCAGGGGGCGCCCGCTGATGTCGTAGCACTCGCCGACACGATGCCGATGGACGCGCTGGCCGAGGCGGGCTTGGTCGAGAACCCGTCGCAATTCGCGACGAACTCGATGGTGTTGGCGGTCCCGATCGGCAATCCTGGCAAAGTGGACGACTTCGAGGCGTTGTCAGACGCTGCGCTCTTCGTCGGCGTGTGCGCGCCGCAGGTGCCGTGCGGTCGATATGCCCGAGAGGTCCTCGACGCCGCAGGAGTCGACGCGTCCATCGATACCGAGGAGCCTGACGTCCGGTCGCTCGCCGGGAAGATCGCTGTGGGCGAACTCGACGCCGGTCTCGTCTACGCAACCGATGTCAGGTCGATACCCGATCGGTTGGTGGCGATCCCGCTTCCGGACGGTGTCGACGTCCGAGCGGAATACCCAATCGCGATCGTCAGCGACACCGACGACCGAGACGGCGCCCGTCGCTTCATCGACTTCGTGCGATCAGCCGCGGGCCAGGCAATCCTCACCGATGCCGGATTCGGCGGGGCCTGATCCAGATGCGTCGCCCACCGGCCATCCTGCTTGTGCTCGCCGTGATCGGCGCAGCACTGTTCGTCCTCCCGCTGATCGGCCTGTTGGGGGTCACGCCGTGGACCGACCTCGGCTCGCTGCTGACCGACGACGTCGTCGTCGACGCGCTCCGATTATCGCTGATCACATCCGTGGCTGCCGCCCTATGCGCGGCGGTGCTCGGTGTCCCACTCGCCTGGACGCTCAGTCGCGTCGAATTCCGAGGACGGTCACTGCTTCGAGCGGTCGTCACCTTGCCACTGGTGCTCCCACCTGTCGTCGGCGGAGCCGCCCTACTGTTCGCCTTGGGTCGACGGGGCGCAGTCGGTGAACCGCTCGCCAACGCCACGGGGTTCGTCTTGCCGTTCTCGACGTGGGGGGTAATTCTCGCGAACACATTCGTGGCCATGCCGTTCCTGGTGATCACCGTGGAAGGCGCGCTCTCCTCGGCCGACCGCCGGCCTGAAGCTGCGGCGGCAAGCCTCGGTGCTTCACCGCTCACCGTGTTTCGTCGTGTGACGCTTCCAATGATCGCTCCATCGCTGCGAGCCGGGATCGTACTGGCGTGGGCGCGAGCGCTCGGCGAGTTCGGGGCAACCGTGACCTTTGCCGGCAACCTGCAGGGCCGGACCCAAACCCTTCCCTTGGCGGTGTTCGTGTCGCTCGATGCGAATCGGGACGCGGCGATCGCGATCAGCCTGCTCATGGTCGTGGTCTCGGTCGTGGTACTGGTCGCGCTGCGCGGCCGCTGGTGGGAACGGACGTCGCCGTGAGTCCGAAGGGGTTGTCGGCACACATCCGCCTCACGCGGGCAGGGTTCTCGATCAATGCCGACCTCGAGGTCGAGGCCGGAAGCACAGCCGCCCTCCTGGGTCCGAACGGCGCTGGCAAGTCGTCAGTCCTCGGCGCCATCGCCGGGTTCCTGGAACTCCCCGCCGGGTCCGAGATCTCGGTCACGCTCGCCGAGCGAAGCCTGGAAGACACCACTGCCCGGAGGTGGACACCGCCGGAGGACCGGAACATCGGGGTGGTCTTTCAGGAACACCTTCTGTTCGGCCACATGACGGTGCTCGACAACGTAGCATTCGGTCCGCGGAGCACTGGAAGTCGCACGGCCGAGGCTCGTCGACAAGCTGCCAGCTGGATCGAGCTGCTCGGCGTCTCTGAATTGTCCGATCGGCAACCACACGAGCTCTCGGGCGGTCAGGCCCAGAAGATTGCGATCGCCCGTGCGCTCGCTGCGTCTCCGGACGCGTTGTTGCTCGATGAGCCCCTCGCTGCGCTCGACGTCGCGGCTCGATCCGAAGTCCGACGAGTGCTCCGCGAGCAGCTCGACTCGTTCCGGGGTCCTCGGCTGCTCATCACTCATGATCCCTCCGACGCATTCCTCTTGGCCGATACAACTTTCGTGATCGAAAATGGTCGGATCACGCAGCGCGGGACGCCCGATGAGATCCGACGCTCCCCCGCGACGCCATACGTTGCTGCACTTGCTGGCACGAACCTGTACGCCGGCTTGGCTGCGCATGGGTCAGTGTTGCTTGCCGACCACGACCACACGTTCACTATCACCGACACCTCGATGACCGGTTCCGTGCTCCTGACCGTTCATCCGACGGCGGTGTCGCTGCACCCCGATTGCCCAAGTGGAAGTCAGCGGAATGTCTGGAACACAACGGTCGAATTGGTCGAGCCGCTCGGCGACATTGTGCGGATCACACTAGGTGGTCCGGTCCCGATGGCTGTCGACGTCACCCCCGCCGCCGTGACATCGCTCGGACTGAGGCCGTCGGGTCCAGTCTGGGCAGCTGTCAAGGCAACGGAAATCTCGGCGACTCCCGCCTGACACCCTCCTCGGTCGATACTCAAACCGCTGACCCCCGGCTCAACGCCTCTCTGATAAGGGTCCGCCAACTCTGGAGTACCCCCACGTCATCATGGGAAACATGTCGAGTCTCATGATGATCGTCACCGTGCTGCTGGCGCTCGTGGCCGCCGGCGTTGCATTCGTGATCGCCACGCGCCGGGCCGAACAGACCACCGCCAAGCTTGAATCGAATCGCACCGCGACGGCCGCGTCAGTCCAAGCTGCGGTCGATGCCGCAGTGAACCGAGCCGTCGCTGACTCCCGCCAACAGGCCTCGGCGGAGCGAGACGCCGCTGTTCAGGCCGCTCTCGAACAAGCGGCACTCCTGCAGCGCGAGCAGTTCCAGTCGTCGATGGAGCGCCAAGCCGAACAGCTCGTGTCCACCACGACCCAGGTCAAGGAGCACCTCGACGCCACGAGTACGCAGATGAAGGAACAGACCACGGCCGACCTCGGTGCGAAGAAGGATGTGATCGACGCCCGACTCGACCAGGTCCACGCTGAGATGCGCGCCGAGCTCGCCAAGGTGTCCACGATGCTCACGACATTGAATGAGACCAACGCCAAGAAGTTCGGTGAGGTCGAATCGTCGATCAATGCACATATTCAGATCGCGAACACGCTCTCGGAGTCGACGCAGGCGTTACAGACTGCCCTCGCCAACCCACAGGCTCGCGGGCAGTGGGGCGAGCGAATGGCCGAAGACGTCTTGCGTCTGGCCGGCTTCGTCGAGAACGTCAATTACCGCAAGCAGACCCAGATCGAAGGCGGCACCGGTCGGCCCGACTACACGTTCCACATGCCCCAGGGCCAGACCCTTTTCATGGACGTCAAGTTCCCCATGGCGGCATATCTGCGCTACCTCGCGACGAATTCGGAAGCTGAACGCGAGGTCCACCTCAAGCGATTCCTCACCGACGTTCGGGCGCGGGTCAGGGAGCTAGCCAAGCGAGAGTACGCAATCGCAGGCGGCGGTTCAGCGCTGGACAACGTGTTGCTGTTCATCCCCAACGAACAGCTCACCGGTTTCATCCACGAGCACGATCCAGACCTGATCGAGGACGCGATGGGCCAGCAGATCGTCATGTGCTCGCCGATGACGCTGTTCGCCTTCCTCGGTGTGATCCGCCAGGCCCACGACAACTTCACCATCGAGCGCACCAGTGACGAGATTTTGTCGCTCATCGGCAAGTTCGGCACGCAGTGGGGCAAGTACGCCGACCAGATGGAGAAGATCAAGCGCCGTTTCGAAGGCGTCGAAAAGGACTTCGAAGCCCTATCCGTCACGCGGCGCCGTGCGCTCGAACGCCCGTTGCGTGAGCTCGAAGCAATCCGCCAGCAGCGTGGATTGCCCGTCGACGGTGAATTGTTCTCGCTCGAAGCTGACGCCGATGTCGACGACGACGAGGAGTCACCTCCCGGCGGCAACATCCGGCATCTTGGGGCCTGACTACCCCGGGCTACGACGTCGGCGGGCGAGGTGCGACACTGATGGCCGTGTCCGACCAGCTCGACCCAACCGGCCCGACCGCACTCGAGGCGCTCCGTCCGTTGGCGAGCAGCGAGGTCACCATCACCGGCGGCATCATCCATCGTGAGGTTTACACCCAGCAGGGATTGCTGACCGCGCTGGTGAACGAACCGGCCGGCCCGTCGGCTCTCCCGGCGGCAATCGTAATGTGCGGTGGGGCACTTGGCGGCCTTCTCGGTCCTGGCCACGGGCTCTACCACGCGCTGGGCGAACGGTGGTCGGCACGCGGGGTCACAGCGGTGCGGGTGAACTATCGCACGCCGAACGATCTCGATCGATGTGCCCACGACCTCGCGTGTGGCGTCGAGTGGGCGCGAGATGCAGGCGCCGAGCGAATCGTCGTGCTGGGCCATAGCTTCGGCGGTGCCGTGGCCATTCGAACCGCCGTGGTGATGCCCGGCTCGGTGGTCGGCGTCGTCACCTTTGCCACGCAGTCAGCCGGCTGCGAGGTAGCCGGCGCGCTTGACGGCCGCCCGCTGCTGCTGTTCCACGGCGACCGTGACGAGTTGCTCTCACCCGAGTCGAGTCAGACGGTACAGATGATCGCCGGGTCGGGCGAGGTGGTGATTCTCCCTGGCGACGGGCACGTCCTCGGGCAGAGCGACGCGGTAATCACCGAGCGGCTCGACAGCTGGCTGCCAGAGGTACTCGGTGTTTGACCGCATCGTCCCGACCGCGACGCTCATTCTCGTGGCAGGCTGATCCTGTGTCGCAACCGGCTTTCGAATTCGACGACGCCGAACCGGACGACGGCGGTGAGCTGACCTACTCGGTGTGTGAACTCGCCGAGGCGATCAACGACCAGTTCCGCCGCGGCTTTCGCGGCGGATTGTGGGTGCGCGGCGAGATCAACGGGCTCCAGCATCGCGGCCCACACACCTACTTCTCTCTCGTCGAAGACGGCGATGACGGCAAAGGGGTGCTTCGAGTCCAGCTGTTCGCGCCGGCCAAGCGACGCCTCACACCGATCCTCAAGCGAGCCAATCTCGAGCTGCGCGACGGGATGAAGGTCCGGATCCGAGGGGTCCTCGACTACTGGGCTCAGGGCGGTTCGGTTGGCCTCAAGATGGCCGAGATCGACCCCCGCTACACGCTCGGCGATATTGCGCAGTCCCGCGACGAGGTAATGCGGCGACTGGTTGCCAGCGGTCTCATCGACCTCAACAAGCGGCGCCCCATGTCACCGATCCCGTTGCGCGTCGGCGTGGCGACGAGCGTCGATTCGGCCGCGTGGGCTGACTTCCGCAGCGAGCTGTCGGCCAGCGGCTTCGCATTCGAGCTCACCGTGGCCGACACTCGCGTGCAAGGCGACGGCGCCGACCGCATGGTCGCAGGGGCGATCGGCACGTTGGCCCGCGGCGCACGCGAGGGCGTCCTCGACGTGATCGTGGTGATCCGCGGCGGCGGTGCCCGCAACGAACTGGCCGTGTTTGACAGTGCGCGGATCGCCCAAACGATCGCGGCGGCCCCGATCCCGGTACTCACTGGGCTCGGGCACGAAACCGACCGGAGCATCGCCGACGAGGTGGCTCATACGGCGCTCAAGACCCCAACCGCTTGCGCTGGAGCACTCATCGAGCGAGTCGCCGCATACACCGTCGGTGTTGAGGCCGCATTCGAGGCGATCGTCCGCCGGTCACTGGCAACGACCGACGGCGCCGAACGACGCCTCCACGACACGGCACGACGCATCGCGGGTCGCGCGAACGCAGCTGTCGAACGCGCCGACGAGCGGCTCACGATGCGCCAGGCTCGCCTTGCGACGCTCGTGCCGGCAGCACTCGATCGATCAACCGCGCGGCTCGCGGCAGCAGCCGTCCGCCTCGGCGAGCGTTCGACCAGCATCACGGAGCGCGAACGGAGCCGACTCGACCTGTTCGCCGCCCGCGTCGATGCAGTCGATCCCGGGGTCCAGCTCGCCCGCGGGTGGACCATCACGCGCAACGCTGACGGCGAGATCGTCCGGTCTGCAGCTGATCTCAGCCCGGGCGACGCACTCACGACCGACTTCCTCGACGGCCGCAGCACGAGCGTAATCGACACCGTCAACCTCCACCCCGTACCGGCACCCTCCGGCGACACCGAAAGCGACCCGAACCGATGACCGACACACCCGGCTATGCCGATGCCCTCAGCGAACTCGACACGATCCTGCGCGAGCTCGAAGGCTCCGACGTCGACGTCGACCGGCTGGCCGAGCGGGTGGCCCGCGCCTCGGAGCTCATCACCGTCTGCCGTGACAAGATCACCACGGCCGACCTCCAGATTCGCCAGGTCACCGCCGACCTCGATGCCGCAGCCGATGTCGATCCCGAGAGCTGAGCTGGCGCAGCGATCTCCCCAACCGGCAACACGGTCCCGTCCGACCGGACGCTGAGTAGCCTTGACAATCATGCCCGGCAGTGCTCCCGCCTCCCTGCTCCACCTGGCCGATCGGGTCACCGCCCGGCTCAACGAGTTCCTCGCAGCCGAGCGCGACCGCTGGGCGTCGTTTACGCCCGAGCTCGCTCAACCGATCGACGAGATCCGCCGCCTAGTCCTGTCCGGTGGAAAGCGGTTGCGACCTGCCTTCTGCCACTGGGGATACGTGGGCGCCGGCGGTGCGGCCAATGATCAGATCGACATCGACGCCGGTGCCGCATTCGAGCTCATGCACGCGTTTGCGCTGTTCCACGACGACGTGATGGACGACGCCGACTCGCGTCGAAACCAGCCCACAACACACGTCGTTGCAGCAGCCGAGCATGCGGAGAAAGGCTGGGCCGGCGAGTCGCGCCGCTACGGCGAAGGAGTCGCGATCCTCGTCGGCGACCTCGCGTTCGTCTACGCCGACCAACTACTCGAAGAAGCCACGCCCGCCGCGGCCCGAGTGTGGAACGAGCTGCGGATCGAACTGAACATCGGTCAGTACCTCGACATCCTCGGCGGTGTGAGCCGCACCCGCGACATCGTGGCGTCGGAGCGGATCTGTCGCTACAAGTCGGGCAAGTACACGATCGAGCGCCCGCTCCATTTGGGTGCTGTGCTCGCCGCACCGGAACGGGCCGACGAGTTGCTCCCGCACCTCAGCAACTACGGATTGCCGCTCGGCGATGCGTTCCAGATGCGTGACGACGTGATGGGAGCCTTCGGCGACGAGGCAGTCACCGGCAAGCCGGTCGGCGGCGATCTCATCGAGGGGAAGCCGACGCCGCTGCTCGCACGGGCCACGCGCCGGGCCTCGCCCCAGCAATTGACCGTACTCGATCTGGTCGGCGACCCGCACATGTCCGCCGAAACCGTCGCCGCCATCCAGCAGGTGATCGTCGATACCGGCGCTCTCGACGAACTCGAGGCGCACATCGCCACACTCACCGAGTCGGCTGTCACATCGCTCGAGCACGCACCGATCACCGATGTCGCCAAGACTGCCCTCGTGGAACTCGCCGAGTACGTCAGCCAGCGGAGCGTCTGATGGGAAAGCAACTGCGAGTCGTCGTTATCGGCGCCGGTCTCGGTGGATTGTCGGCGGCAGCGCACCTGAGCAAAGCAGGACACAACGTCACGATCGTCGAACGCGAGGCCATCCCAGGCGGCCGCGCCGGCATGATCCGTTCGCACGGCTTCAGCCTCGACAACGGCCCGACAGTGCTCACGATGCCGGATCTGCTCGAGGAGGCGTTCATCGCTGCCGGGGCAAACATGGCCGACCACGTCACCATCAAACCGGTCGATCCGATGTACCGGGCCTGCTACGCCGACGGCTCCACGCTCTTTGTCCGCCACGGCCGCGAGGCGATGACCGAGGAGATCCGACGGTTCGCAAACGCCAAGGAGGCCGAGGCCTTCGGTCGCTTCTCCGACTGGTTGGAACAGCTCTACAACGCCGAGATGCGGTCGTACATCGACACGAACATCAACTCGCCGCTCGACTTGATCAAGCCGTGGCGCGACGGGCTTGCGATCTTAAAGATGGGCGGTTTCGGCAAGCTCGACAAGAAGGTCGCCTCGTTCTTCGACGATCAGCGCCTCCAGCAGATTTTCAGCTTCCAGTCGATGTACGCCGGGTTAGCCCCGTACGAGGCGCTCGCGATCTACGCCGTCATCACCTACATGGATTCGGTCCAAGGCGTGTTCGTGCCCGAGGGCGGCATGCACCAAATGGCCGCCGGTCTGGCCGAAGCCGTCGAGCAAGCGGGCGTCACCATCCGCTACTCATCGCCGGTGTCGCACATCGTGCGCCACTCGAACGGCACGATCCGCGGCGTCCGGCTCGGCACGGGCGAAGGATCGGAACTCGTCGAGGCCGATGCTGTCGTGTGCAACCCCGATCTCCCGGTCGCCTACCGCGAGCTGCTGGGCGATGTCGAAGCCCCCAAGAAGGCACGCAACGGCAAGTACTCGCCTTCGTGCCTGCTCTGGATCGCCGGCGTCAATGGGCTCCCGCCGGACGACGCGTCCCACCACAACATCCACTTCGGGCAGGACTGGGACGGGTCCTTCAAAGCGCTAATCGAAGACGGTGTGCGGATGCCCGACCCGTCGATCCTCGTCACGCTCCACAGCCTCGACGACGCGTCACTCGCCCCCGACGGCTGCTCGAGCATCTACGTGCTCGAGCCCACCCCGAACCTGAGCGGCAAGATCGACTGGTCTCGCGAGCGAGACCGGATCATGGGGTCGCTGCGCGAGAAGGTCACCTCACTCGGCTACCCAACCGAGGTGGTCGTGGAAGAGATCTACGACCCGCAGGACTGGGAGCGAATGGGAATGGAACAGGGCACACCGTTCGCTCTCGCCCATACGTTCTTCCAAACCGGCCCGTTCCGGCCGAACAACGTCGACAAGCGAGTGCCGGGCCTCGTGTTCACGGGTTCGTCCACGCTGCCCGGTGTCGGTGTTCCGATGGTGCTCGTCTCGGGCAAACTCGCCGCCGAACGCGTCGACGAGTTCGGCGCCCGCTGACCGCCACATCTCACCAGAACAGCGACATCGCCGTACGATGAGGTCGATGCGTCTTCCCCAAGCAATCCGTCGGCAGCCACCGATGCCGACCACGCATTTGTTGCCCGCAGGACCCGTCACGCTCGACGAGAGCTACGCGTTGTGCAAGGACTTCAACAAGCGCCACGGCACGACCTACTACTGGTCGACCAAAGTGCTCCCGAAAGTGAAACAGCACCACGTCCACGCGCTGTACGCCTTCGCCCGCTACGCCGACGACATCGTCGACGAGATCCCGTCCCAGGGTGGCCGTGACGTCCCCACCGAGGTGCGGGCCGATGCGCTCGCCGACTTCGGCAACCGGTTCTTCGCCGACGTCGAGGCCGGTCGATCCGATGACCCGGTGCTCAAGGCCGTGGTACACACGGTGCGCGCGTTTGACATCGACATCGACGCCTTCCACCGGTTCCTGCGCTCGATGACGATGGACCTGACCGTCGAGTCGTATGAAACATGGGACGACCTGCTCGTCTATATGGACGGCTCGGCGGCTGTGATCGGCGAGATGATGCTGCCGATCCTCGAGCCGTCCGACTACGACGCCGCGCTCCCCCACGCCCGTGACTTGGGCAACGCATTCCAGTTGACCAATTTCCTTCGGGACGTCGACGAAGACCTCGACCGCGGCCGTCAGTACATTCCGCTCGAGGACTCACGCCGATTCGGCGTCGACCTCAACGAACGGCGCGTGTCACCTGAGTTCGTCGAATTGATGCGTTTCGAGATCGAACGATGTCGAAAGCTGTACCGATCGGCCGAGATCGGGACCTCCATGCTCCCCGACCGATCGGCGAAGTGCGTCGGCGCCGCCCACACGCTCTACGGCCGAATTCTCGACAAGATCGAAGCGCAGGACTATGACGTGTTCACGTCACGGGCATCGGTCTCGACCACCGAGAAGGCTCGCCTCGTCGCTTCGCTCCTCCGATGAACATGCGGACCCCAGACAGCCCGTCGGTCCCGCGCCAAACCACCGGCGTTCTCTGCGACCGCAGGCGACAGTCGACGTCAGATTCGGTCACACAAACCGGAGTGGGAGCCGGAGTGGGAGTTGGCGTGGGGGTGGGGCGGTGATGCGCGTCGCTGATCGGGTCGCAGCGGTGGCCGGTGCCACCACGATCGCCGGCATGATCGCGACACCGCTCCTGCCGCAGGGCGGGCGGGGGCGCAAGATCCTGTCATCGGTCGTCGTCGGCGGAATGTGGGCGACCACGACCGCCAACGCGGTCCGTCGATGGGGCGCGGCTCGCGCCGGCGCCGCGAGCGCCGCGACCGCGGTCGCCACCGGTGTCGTGGAGCGAATCGGCACGCAGACCGGGCTGCCGTTCGGCCGCTATGCCTACACGGACGCGCTACGACCACAGGTCGCACACGTGCCGGCAATCGTCCCGCTCGCCTGGTTCGGGATGGGCCTGCCCGCACGCGAGGCGGCGCACGCTGCACTCGGCAACCGCTCGACGCCAGCCACGCGCATCGTGCTCGGTTCAGCGGCAATGACCGCGTGGGACTTGTTCCTCGATCCGCAGATGGTGGGCGAGGGGTATTGGGCGTGGGCTCGTCGGGGGCTCTATCGCGGCATCCCCCTGTCAAATTTCGGCGGGTGGTTCCTGACAGGGCTCGGGATCATGGCGCTATTCGAAGTAGTCCTTCCGGTGGCCCGGACCGGCCCCGATCGCCACGATGTTCGACTCGTCGGTCAATACGGGTACATGTCGGTCATGCAGACGCTCGGCTTCGCCCGTTACTTCCGCGATCCGCTCGTCGCCGTCGTGGGCGGCCTCGGCATGCTCCCCTTCGCAGCCGCCGCTGCGACACAGCTCACAAGGAGAGCGGCATGACCCGAGCCGTCGTGATCGGCAGCGGCGTCGGTGGCCTCACCGCCGCCATCCGCCTCCAAGTCGCAGGTCACGACGTGACCGTCGTGGAGCGCAATCACGTCGTCGGCGGCAAGCTCGCCGTGTTCGAGCGCGACGGGTTCGTCTTCGACCTCGGCCCGTCGCTGGTCACCCTGCCACACGTGTTCGACAAGGTGTTCCGCCTCGCGGGGACATCGCTCGACGAACAGGTCACGATGGTCCGGCTCGATCCACAGTTCAAATACTCGTGGCGCGACGGATCGGCGCTCGACGTTCCCGACGATCCAGATGCCACGGCAGCAGCGTTCGACGCATTCGCTCCCGGCGCAGGCGAGCAGTGGCGCGAATTCGATGCCAATGGTCGAACGATCTGGGACATCTCGGAGCGAACCTTCTTCGCCGGCCCGATGTCGAACCCCTCCTCACTGCTCAAGCGCATGAAGTCTCCGCGCGACTTGCTCGACATCGATGCGCTCCGGACGCTTCGCCGAGCGGCGCGTGACACGTTCGACGACGACCACGTTCGACAGTGGGCCGGCCGATATGCCACCTATTCGGGCTCGTCGCCAGCGCAGGCTCCCGCGACACTCGCCTGCATTCCCCACATCGAGTCACGCTTCGGCTGCTGGTATCCGATGGGCGGACTCGGCGCACTCCGTTCTGCGTTCGAGAACGTGGCGACCGGCATCGGTGTCGAGATCAAGACCTCGACCGAGGTGATGTCAATCACCTCCACGCCGGACCGGGTGACCGGTGTGGCACTCAACGACGGGAGCCACATCGACGCACCGATCGTCGTGGCGAACGTCGATGCACAGCATCTCTACGACGACTTGCTCCCCGATCGTACGGCAGCGAAACAGGTGCGCAAGGCGCGCCGCTCGACGAGCGGTTTCGTGCTGTGTATCGGTGCCCGTGGACGGACCGAAGGGATCGGCCATCACAACGTCTGGTTCTCCGACGATGCCTACCAGGAGTTCCGGGCGATCGATGCCGGCCAACTCGCCGACGATCCGACTATCTACGGCTGTGTCTCGTCGACCACCGATCCGACCCAGGCACCCGCAGGTGACGAGAACTGGTTCCTGCTCGTCAACACGCCGCCGGGGATCGATGTCGACGCCGATCGCTACCGCGACGTGGTGCTCGAACGGCTGGCGACTCACGGCGTCGATCTCCGTCGCCGCATGCGGTTCTGCGCGCACATGACCCCGAGCGACATCGAGCACAACTACCGCTCTCCCGGCGGCGCCATCTACGGCACGTCGTCGAACGGCAAACGGGCGGCCTTTGCCCGGCCAGCCAATCGCGGGGCCAAGCCAGGGCTGTACCTCGTCGGCGGCTCGAGCCACCCGGGCGGAGGGCTGCCGCTTGTCACCATGAGCGGGCGGATCGTTGTCGACATGATCGCCGACGATTTCGCATGAGTCGATCCAGCGCTCGCCGTTGGACGTCAGTGGCGATTCGTGCCGGGGCCGGCGCCGTCGCGATCAGCCGACTCGCCGGCGCTGCTCGCGCCGCCGCTCCGGTGTCACCCGACGAGTCCGTCGCGGCCTCGATCAGCGTGGTCATCCCGGCCCGGGACGAAGCCGACCGGATCGGCCCGCTGCTCGAACAGATCGTCGGCGGGCCCGGCGTCGCCGAGGTGATCGTCGTCGACGATCAGTCGGCCGATACGACCGCTGCGATCGCCAGCGCTGCCGGCGCCTCGGTGATCGCAGGACACCCCCTTCCCACCGGCTGGGCCGGCAAGGCATGGGCGCTTCAGCAGGGGATCGACGCCGCCTCGAGTGAGTGGATCGTCACCCTCGACGCCGACGCTCGGCCCGACCCCCGTCTCCCGACTGCGGTCGTCGCCCGCGCCGAGCAAGACGGGTTCGACCTCTTGACGGTCGGCGGCCGTTTCGAATGCCCAACCCCGGCCACCAGGTGGCTGCACGCCTCGATGCTGACCACGCTCGTCTACCGATTCGGGCCACCCGGATCCGCGACGACGCCGAACCGAACGATGGCGAACGGACAGTGCATGACGCTTCGACGCGATCGGTTCCTGTCCGCCGGCGGGATGTCGCTCGTCGCCGGCGAAGTCGTGGAGGACATCGCACTCGCCAGACGGCTCGCGAATGACGGCTGGTCGGTCGGCTTTCTCGACGCTGCGGACCTCCTCACCGTCCGCATGTTCGAATCACTCGGCGACGCCTGGACGGGCTGGGGGCGATCGCTCGCGCTCCCGGGGGTCGAACCGACCGGTCGCCAGCTCTTCGATCTGGCGGTCGTGCTCGTCGCACAGGCACTCCCGCTCCCCCGGATCCTCCTCGGGCCCGGCGACCTGCTCGACGTCGTGCTGCTCGCCACTCGCCTCGGCACCCTCGTCGGAACCCGGACGGCCTATGACCGCGCCGACGCCGCGTACTGGCTCAGCCCGCTGGCCGACTTGGGCTCGGTATCCGCGATCGCTCGCGGGATCACCCGTCGCGGTCGCCAGACCTGGCGTGGCCGAACCTACGGCTGAGTTGCGCTCGAGCCATCCCTGTCGGCGCGCCGCCGATCGGCGATCGCGGCCTGGCCGAAGCGCACGCCGATGAAGGTCATCAGCACACCGGTGGCGGCTGTTCGATACGGGCCGTCCACAACGAGTTGCACGAACGGCAGTGCGACCATACCGACGCGGGCACCCCACGCGAAAGATCGCGTGGCGGCGAAAACCACCAGGAGAATCCCGATCGAGATCGCTGTGGCGATTGGCGTTGCGACGATGACCGTGCCGACGAAGGTCAAGATGCTGCGACCGCCGACGAACTGGGCGAAGATCGGAAACGCGTGGCCGACCATCGCCGCACCACCGGCCACGTACGGAAGCCCCCACACACCGTCATCGGCGAGGAGGACACCGAGACCGGCGGCGACGAATCCCTTGGCGACATCGCCGACGAAGACCGGCACCGCCGCCATCCGCCCCATGGTCTCCCGCGCGTTCCAGAAACCGGGGTTTCGGTCGCCGACGTCACGGAGATCGACCGCCGAACGGCGTGCGGCAACCAGGTTTGCGATGGGGATCGAACCGAGCAGGTACCCGACGACCACCACGACGAGAACGTCGACCGGTGTCGAGGCGAAGTCGCTGATTGCGTCCATTGGTGACAGCATGTCGGATACATGGCTCGCATCGCGTCCTTCCATCTGATCTCCGAGCCGACGTGGAAGGCCCCTCTCGCGCTCGCACGTCTCGGCCTCGACCGACCGCGCCTGGCCCGCGTCGACGGGCTCGCCTTCTGGCGGCTGATGGGGACGGGCCGACGGGACGACACGGGACCCGGTGCCGATATTCGGCGCACGGCGCTGTTCGCCGTGTGGAACGACGAGTCCGACCTCGACCGATTTCTCGACGATCACCCGATCAGCCGCCGCTGGGATTCCGTCGGCGAAGCCTGGCACGTACGGCTGCGCGCGCTCGGGGGACATGGGCGATGGCGTGGTTTCGACCCACTCGATGGAATGGAACGCGGAACCCAGGGTGGCCCAATCGCGGTGATCACCCGAGCCGATGTTCGGCTGTCGTCGTCCCGCGATTTCGGACGTGCCGGCAGAGAGGTCGATGCCGAACTACACACCGCCGCCGGCCTGATCGACGTAGTGGGTGTCGGCGAGGCGCCGATCGGACGGTTGGCCACCTTCAGTCTGTGGGAGTCGATGGCCGACCTTCGCGAGTTCGCCTACCGGATGCCTCGCCATCAGCAGGTCGTCCAGGAGACTCGCGACGGCGACTGGTACACCGAGGAGTTGTTCGCTCGGTTCGAACCGTATGCCTCGGCCGGCGCGTGGAACGGCCGCGACCCACTCGCAGACCGATCCAGCGAGTCCGGCGATACATAGGCGCCATGAGCGAGCCGGCAACCTGCCCGATCTGCACCATGCCCGAGCTGCTCGTGGCCGATGACGGCTTCGAGTGCGCCACATGCGGCCATGAATGGCTTGGCGACGCCGACAACGGACACGGCGAGATCCGCGATGCGAACGGCAATCTGCTCGCCGACGGTGATGCGGTCACCGTGGTCAAGGATCTCAAGCTCGACGGCAAGACCGGCGGCGTGAAGTCGGGCACGAAGATCAAGTCGATCCGACTCGTGTCGGGCGACCACGAAATCGACGGCAAAGTCGACGGACGTCAGTTGCTCGTGAAGGCAGCATTCGTCAAGAAGGCCTGACGCTGCGCCACCGAATCAGGGGCTGCTACTCACCGAGACGGCCGATAACCTCTCTACGTCGCTCCTCAGGGTGCGAAACGTTGCCCAGATAGCTCAGTTGGTAGAGCAACGCACTCGTAATGCGTAGGTCCCGAGTTCGACTCTCGGTCTGGGCTCCAGGTTTTACCTGCTAGGATCATGTTTCTGCAGGTTGGCCGCCGGTGGCGGTTCGCCGTTTTTCACCGGAATTCCCCCTTGTTCGCGGGACAGACGCGGGACAACACCGCGCAGCAACTCGCTGGC
>Ga0115572_10000096_pt1 | contig 71564 bp, 61 predicted proteins | sample COGITO_mtgs_1206_FD_88681 | JGI IMG/M metagenome (GOLD analysis project Ga0115572, IMG submission 88681) | Pelagic marine microbial communities from North Sea - COGITO_mtgs_120607 | ecosystem: Environmental > Aquatic > Marine > Epipelagic | place: Germany:Helgoland, sampling site Kabeltonne... | reverse complement strand
CTATACAATCAAACGGGTTTGCGACAGATCTCCTTCGACGGATTGGAAGGCAATCGTTCCACAGGACTGGGGACCTATGGAGAGTCGCTTATGCCCTATACTTGGTACAATGCACTAAAGCCCGAACTCAAAGACCACCTCATCATCGATGCCAGTCGTACCACCCATTTTTTCTGGCACATCTATTCCCGAATGAACTGGGGCGAACCTTGGTATGCTGGTTTTCGCGAAAGCCAAACCCAATACCGCTTTAACAACCAGGCCTATTTCCAACGTAACTTTATGCCCGGCATGTTGGGATGGTTTAAAATGACTGCCGAAACCAGTTTGGAGGACATGGAATGGATGTTGGCCAAATCCGCAGGCTATGCTGCTGGCTATGCACTGGTGGCCGACACTCAAAGCGTGGCCCAAAACGCTAATACCGATCAAATATTTCAACAGGTTGGCGATTGGGAAAAACTAAGACTGTCCAATGTCTTTAACGAAGCCCAAAAAGCCGCCATGCGCGATAACGACCGAGAGTTTACCCTCCACCGAATCGATGCCCAAACTTGGAATTGGCAAGAGGTGCATACCGAGATCTTTACCCACGCCAAAAAAGTTCGTCAGCCCGGGGAACCCCTTCATTCTACTTTTGAATTTCACAACCCTACCGAAGCACAAACGCTTCAGTTTGTGTTGACTGCCCAAAAGGCGGCTGTTGACAAGATCAGTTTGGAGATCAATGGCTATAAAAAAATACAACTGCCCACGGCTTTGCAAAAAGGTCAACGTCTGCAATACAGCGGCGGTGATCGATTATGGGTTTTGGATGCCCAGTGGAAACAACTCAAATCTCACAAGGTCAACCCCCAAGACTTTAGGGTCAAAACGGGTGACAATAGCCTCAGTCTAGACGCAGAATTTAAGAGTGCCGAAACAGAGGCCGCGCTGAAGTTGGAGGCCAAAACCTTGGGTAAAAGCGAAAAGCTCTCCCTTCCCAAAACCCAAGGGATTTAAAACCCAGTGCCCTAAAACCCACTCATTTTTAATTTATAGTATTTATTGTATTCTATTATAAATCAATATACTATATCCTATAATATTATCTAAAACTTTAGATATAAATATAATATATAAAAGGATTAATCCAATGATAACCAACACTTTAAGTGCATAAAAAACCGCTTTTTTACCCCTAAAATCTCTATATTTATTAGCCCAAAAGCTGTTCATCTTTATAAAACTTACAATATTTTTTTTGCAGCATTTTTTGGGTACTAACTGGCTACCCTATATCCTTTTTGGGATTGTTGGATGTTGTGTTTGGGACATCATGAATTAAATATCACTAAGGTAGACATATAGTAGTTTTTGTGCCACGCAAAGAAAGCTAACGCGTTTGTAGGACATTTGATTTTCAGACTTTTAGAACTGGGATCAAATCCTTGGCATTCAGTGCCCTTCTTTCAGGTAATGTTCTTTGATCAGGTCTTTACCAAAGTCCCCATCAAACTCTCGCCAAACAGCGTGGATATGGTTGCCGTTGTTTTGAGAGTTGTCGTATTCAATCAAAAATTTTTGGCCTTGGATACGATAGTAATGGGCTTTTAGTTTTTTCATTTTTCCGGCCCAGCTAAAGGTAATATTGTTCCAGTCTTCGTTTTCGAGCAGTTGTTGTGCTTTTTGGGAAACTGGTTTTTCCATGCGATCGAGGTGGAGGTAGATGATTTTTTTAAGTTGTTTTTTTTGATTGGTTTTGAGCTGTAGGAAGGAGATACCGTTGTTGGGGATGAATTCAACGGCTGCTTGGTTGCGCGTCAAGATTTCTCCATAGGTTTTGGAGCTGACCAAGGCTTGCTCTAGCTGCTTTGAGGAGAGGGATTGAACGAGTTTCAGGCCCCAGTTATGGTCTTTTTTCAGTACGATTTTTCCTTTTTCGGGCCCATCGGGAACGATACCTGGATTGGAACCCCAAAAGGCGGGGGCAAAGGCAATGGCCTCGGGGGTGACGGTAAAGTTGAGAGAGATGTGGTGACCTTCGAAAGACCAGGTCCAAAGGGAATCCCTATTGGGGGTGCCGTAAAAGGCGATATAGTATTTACTGGCATCTCTTTTGACAGGATTGTTTTCTACCAAGGCCAGATAGTTTTCGAGATCGATGATTTGATGCATTTTTTTATAACCGCTTTCGCTGAGATAAGCTTCTAGTAGAGCATAGGTTTTTTGGATTTGGGCGGGGCTCATGTCGGAGAGTGGAAGTCCTTCGCGGGCAAAGGTGTCATGCGGCAGATAGTGCCAACGGCTTTTGGCGGGGTCTTCCAAGTCAAAAGAAACAATTTCCTTTTGGGGGGTCGAAAGGCTGTTGAGCAAATCGGTGGCCAAGGAAACAGCGTCAAAAGAATCTTGGGCCATAGTCCATCCGCATGCTAAAAAATAAATAAATAGCAGTTTTTTCATCCTTAAAAGTTTACCTAAATGTACCAAATAATTAAAGGAGGGTTAAAAAAATCTCCCCAATTGGGGAGATTTTACATCATTAAATAAGGCTGGGTTTATTCCACTCTTTTGTAGAGCTCTCCCATACCTTTACCTAGAGAATCAAGCCCGTATTGTGTGTAATGATTTTCTGATAGGCTTATTTTGACCCGATAGGTCTTGTCTCCCCCTTCGATCCATTTGAGGTAATTATCCGTTCCAAAGCTCATGTACTCAAACAAAGAATCGTTTTTGACTTCGTAAGTTCCATTTCCAGCAAAGCCTATGTTTCGATCTACACCTAGGGAATCGAGCCATTCTCCATTGGCCACAAACATAAAATTTTCGGTGGTGTAAAACTTTAGCTGTTTAGATTTGACATCAAAAAGAACGGTGTCTTTTGGTTTTCCATCTTCATAATTGATGGTTCCAATACGGTTCCATACACCTTGTAAACCAAGTGTTTTGGAGGCAGTTTGTGGCGGTGCGCAAGCGTGAATGGCCAAGGCCACTACTGTGGTGATCATTAATTTTTTCATTTTATTGTAGTTTATTTTCTATAATTTACTAAAATGTATTCTCTTTTTATAGGATTCTATAAAGCATTGATATTAAATTGATTAATTGACAATATTTAGAAGCACTTTTTAAGGAATACGTTTTTCTTTCTGATCAATTTGGAGAATTCTGTATTTGTTTTTTTCAGTTTTTATTTTTGCTCAGTATTTGATCAATGGAGGTAAAGGAACAGGACAGAAAATTTCTATCGGCGCTCAAAAGGGTCTATCAATCTGTTTCCAATACACCGGAGACACTTTCCCCTTTGGAGGCCAGAGCGCTTTGCACAACTTTGGTACGCGATGCCTTTGCAACGACCAATGTCCAGATCAAAGGTTCGGAAAATTTGCCCTGCCAAAAGAACGTCATTTTTATCTACAATCACCTAAACAATCATCCTTATTATACTGAAGATGAGGGCTTTCAGATTACGCTAGACAGTCATTTTATCAGCAGTGTGATATTGGATAAATACTACAAAGACTCTGGTGTCCGTGTGGTGCGTCATTCGCTTCCCGAGGAAGACAATCACAGAAGCTATTACCAACGCCTGCAATATATTAGGGTTTATGCCAAAAAATTCTTGCCAGCGGGACTAGATCCAAAAGAGATCCAATTGGTCAATAAAGGATTTTATCCCCAAGCGATAAAGCACCTAGCAGAAGGATCGGGATTGGTTTTCAGTCCTGAGGGAAATTCCTATAAAACGGGGGATTCTCCTGGGATTTTTAGGTATGGGATTTTTAAACTGGCTTGTTGTATGGATCCTCAGCCCTTGATTGTTCCACTGGTCATGGCCAATTTTGATAAGCTGGCCTCTGAGGACACTTTTATATGTGAAATCAAACCTCCTTTTAGGATGAGCGATTTGGGAATCACCAATAAAAATGACCCTGCATTGCCGGGTGTGGTCGCAAAGATCAACCAGGAATACAAAGAATGGGTCAATGTTTTGTTAAAAGCAGAAAAGGGTTTTGAATCGGAAATTTTGGCCCTCGAAGAACGAACAAAAAACAAAGATACATTGGAAGACCTGGTGGTCTTTTACGGCAGTTCTACCATAAGGCTCTGGAACAGTTTGGAAAAGGATTTCCCCCACATCAACTCACTTAACCTTGGTTTTGGGGGGGCTTTTATCAGTTCTCTTTCCGAGAATTTCGAACGTTTGTTTACCTTCAAAGCGCCCAAGGTGATTGTGCTTTACTTGGGGGGTAACGATTTGAGCTTGGGGTGGACAGCAAAGAAAATTGTCGAAAAAATCAGTACACTGATTGAAAAAATCCATCAAAAATATCCCAGTACAACCCTTGTCAATCTTAGTATCAAGCCCTCTCTAGAAAGGGCTGAGCAAATGGATAAAATCATTCAGATCAATACTGCAATGCAAGCTTCGTCCAAAATAAACCCTTTTTTGAAACAAGTCGATTTCTTTGATGCCCTAATGGATGGTGAAACGGTTAACCGACATTTTTTACTTCAAGATGGCCTTCATCTTAATGCAGATGGATATAAAATTTTAATAAACCATCTCAAACCCTACTTGTAAAACTCAATCCCGAAGTGTTTATTTAAAAAATCAATTTGTAAATTGAATTATAAGATATTCACAGATATTACTCAATTGGATAGTGATGTTTGATATTGGGCTTGAATTCCCAATTTGGCATATCAATTTTTGGATAAAATCCAAATATTCAAATAGCATCAAGCGTTAAAGCTTAATAAATTTAAAAAAACTTTTTATTATCAAAAATGACAGATCAAGTTGTCCTTTGGTCAACGTATTAGACATTCTGGGAGACAAGTGGTCTATGGTAGTTGTAAGAGAAATTTTTAACGGTAAAAAATCTTTTGGTGATTTCTTAACGTTTCCCGAAATGATTTCAACCAGTGTTCTCACCACCAGGCCTCAGCTCTTGTAGCTTACTGGGATTGCCCAACACATTTTGCCCAAAAGCGACAAAAAAGTAAAGTTGTACTTTTTAACCGATCGAGGAATTGATCTTTTCCCCATCAATATAAGAGATGTTTTATTGGAGAAAACGAAATTTGAATCAGGAATTTCATCCTCTTTCAAAGGTGTGGTTTGAGCGATATGAAACCCACAGTCCGGAGAAAACTATTTTAGACAACCAAAATAGTTACAAAACTAAAAGAGAAAAACTTTTGGAACTACAATAATTTTTGTTGCTTTGGAATAACAAGTAATCGTAAATCAATTCGAAGAACCTCTTGCTATCAAACGTAGGGGGTTTTTCATTTCCCAACTATTTTTCGTTCAACAACTGAGCAACATCTTGCTGAAGCTGGAGTATGTCGGGTTTTAGCGTAGCGTTATAAATTCCCCTAAGCCGACGCTTGGTGTCCACAAGAACAAGATGTTCTGTATGAAGAAACTCAGTACTGTCTTTGGTGAATCCCAAATCTTTTTCCGCAAAATAGGAGCGGCGAGCCAGCCGATAAATTTCACTTTTTTCTCCTGTTAGCAAATGCCAATTTTTTGCTTTGATACCATAGCTTTCAGCAAAAGATCGCAAAGCAGGGACAGAATCCATCCAGGGTGTAACAGAAAAAGACAGTATTGAAAAGCGAGGCTCATTTTGATAGACGCTGGCTAAACTTTTAAGATGATTGGTCATAATGGGACATATACTGGTGCATCGTGTAAACATAAAATTGGCTACATGTACTTTTCCTTTAAGGTCATCAAGGGTGATTTTTTGGTCATGCTGATTGGTTGCTTCAAATTCGACAATGGAATGTTTGATTTGCTTTTCCACCAAATCATGATGATCGATAAACAGAGGCATGAAATCGGGGGTATTGTAATAGGGCAAGGGGGTAGTGCCTTGGGAACAACTCCATAAAACCAAAGCCAAAAAACTACTGAATACTATCCGATACATTGATACAATTTTTGGTTCCCAATAACCCATAGCGCCGGTTATTTTTGATGATATAATTGGTTCTTATCGCACCATTGTCGTCCCATAGTTGTTGATGCCCGGATTGCTGTCCGTGCGTATAATGCAAAGATTTAATGATTTGTCCCTTGCTGTTCCAAGATTTTAGACTTCCGTGATAAACATCGTTTTCTAAGTGGTATTCAAAAGCCAACATTCCATTGTCCCAATAGCCAAGGTGGAGCCCTTCTTTTTTTCCTTGACGATATTCTCTTTTTTCAAACAACAACTGATTGGGATAAAATCTTTTGAAGCTGCCGTGTTTCAGTCCCAATTGATAGTTTTCGACATAAAGGGTATCTCCAGATAGAGTATCCAACTTAAAGACCATACCCGTAAAAGGGGTTCCGTCATATAATTTCAACTTTCCTTTGTTGACCCAATTCAGATGGTCTGCATTGACCACCATCCGATGGAGAGATTTGACCTTTTGGCAGGAGGTGAACAAGCAAAGTAAGATTAAGGCATTACTGAGTAACCGTGCCGGGTGTGCCAAAATATCCGTTTCCATTAATGTAGGGGTCTGCGTCCGTGATATGGTAATGATAGATGCCATCGGGGTAGTCGTCTGTTTGATGACTGTGGCCGTGATATTCGTCGAGATCACTGTTGGTTACTCGCTCACCATTTTCCACTGGGCCATAGACGGGAAAGCCATCCAACAAAAAACCCAATAGTGCATCATCCCCTTGCTTGGTGGTTAGGTAATAGGGTTCCAAATGATAATGATATACCTTTTGCCCTGTGGGATGGCCCCCATATTGGTCAAAAGAATTGATCTCATTGGTGAGGGGTTGATTGTTGGGCCCTGCGTATTGATTGAAAAAAGATACTCCATTGAGGGCAACACCTATTGATCCCAAAGGGGTAGGGGTTTTGGAGGAAGCTTCTTTGGGATTCGAAGGGATTTTGAATACAAAATCAAAAGAGCTTATCGAGTTGGGATTTTTTTTGTAATCTTGATTGGATCCGCTGTAAGCTTCATACAATTCATGATTACTAGCGTAATAGGGGCTTTTGTGATCTGGAGCTCCACTGACTTCCACGACCACATATTCTCCATCCATATAAATTTTAGATGCAGCATATATTTTATTATATACCTCTGGGATTTGTTCATCTCCGACATCAGAACTGTTGTTTGTTTCCTCTGTATCTGTGTTTTTGCTACAAGAAACAAGAAGAATTAGCATCAAAAAGGCCGTAAAATTATAGATTGAATTCATCTTTATTGTTTGGAATGTAAATATATCCCGATTCAGAAATACAATACCCTACTTTTTAAATGTTTTATCTATCACTTATAGTCGGATGATTTTAAAGTCGGTTCTTCTGTTTTGTATATGTTCTTCTTCAGTGAGCTTACAGCAATCACATTGATTGATCCAGACTTGATGTCCTTTTTCGCTTAGGATATCAATCATGTGCTGAGCTTCGGCAAAGGTATTGGCCTGACCAACGATGACTTGGTAGCGGTTTCTTCCAGCCTTTTTGATTTGTGTGGGGAATCCAAGGGCTTGGAATATTTTTTGTTGATCTTGGGCATTATTCATCGCTTCAAACGAGCCACCAACAATCAAATAATCAAGGGAGTTGTTCCCTGCTATGCTGCTTTCGCCATAGCCTTCTCCAAAAATCCGATCTCCGTTTACGATATGTTGTCTGACATAGTCTATGATGGTTTGATTTCTTTTTTGGGAAAGTTTCAAGTTGTATTCTTTGGTCCCCCGACAATCGGTATAGGAACTCAGGGCTACGATCATTTCGGGTTGTGCCTTCATGGCAGCAATCACAGCGTCAACGCGATCTTTGTAGTCCACCAACAAATTGGATTTGTCAAATTCGTAAAAAATGGGTAAAAATGTCTTTTGAATGTCTTGGGGTAATTCTTCCAAGCCAACTTCAGAACGTTGGAGTAATACTTTTATGGCTGGAGATTTGCCGTATTTGCTTTTTAGGACATAAGCAAAAGAGTCTTTAACTTCTGTGGGTGCTGTATTTTTGTATAGAAATGAACCGTTACTATTGAGTTTGAGTGAACCGTGATGAACATCTTCGATCAGTTCAGCTTCTTTAGAAAATAGGGCAGTTAATGGATCATGACTCATCATATGCGTATTGTCATTTTTTAGAATTCCTTCTTGGGATACAATCAGTGTATCGACGGGATTGTAGGAATACCGGTCTTCAATACCCATCATTTCGGGGGTGAATCTAAAGGTATAAATGTCATCTTCTCCTTTTCCCGTATCGCGATTGGAAGAGAACAGGCCGTATTCGAGTTGGGCATCGAACCAAAAGGAAAAATCATCCCTATCACTTTCGAAGGGTGCAGGCAAATCCATAACATGCCAACGGACATCGACGGTATTAATGGCCAATTTGGGAGATAAATTTCCATCGGTGTTTTTTTGGCTGAAAAAAAGATAATCTGCTTGGTAAACAAAAGGTAAAATTTCATCTCCTTCGGTGTTGATGTCCGGCCCCAGATTGACAGGAGATCCATAACTTTCCTTTCCCACTAGATCGACATAATACAAGTCCATACCCCCAAAACCTCCAGGACGGTCGCTGGCAAAATATAACTTTTGTTTTTGTGGACTTACTGCAGGATGCATAGTGGCATATCCTTCAATATTGATGGGAAGAGGTCGTGCAATTTGTTTTTGAGAGGGGTTAAATGTCCAGTGGTAGAGATCGAGCTGTAAGGTTTTCTGTTTACGACTGCTTTGGGCACTTCGGGTCAAATACAAAACCCGATTAGTGGTATCCCAACTCGAAGGACCGTCTTGAAATACAGAATTTAGACCCAAAGGAAAAGCCTCCGGGGATCGGGCCTGAAGTGTTTTGGCATCCCATTCTGCTTGGTATAGATTGTAAATAGGAGAATTTGAAAGGAATTTTTTACCTAAACCTTTGGTGTAGTCTTTTGATTGTTTTTGACTGTAAATAATATAATTAATATTATTTTTTTCTATCAAATGTGCTCCGAATTCTGAACCTTCTGTATTGAGCGATAAAGGCTGCAATTTATAGGAAGTGGAGCGGCCGTCTTTTGGACTTTGGAGGTAATCTTCAATGGGCAAACGAATGGCTTTTTGTCGGTATTCGTCTCTCAACTTATCGTTGTTGGTAAGATAGGAAGCAAAGTAGTAGTAGTCTTTCACTTCGGCCGAATCGGAGTCCACCAAAGGTCTGAGGATTTGGGCTGCATTTTGAAGTTGCCCTTTATGGGCATAGATTTTGGAAAAGTTTCTTCTCGAACGCAGGGGTATGGATGTTCCTACCTTTAAATAGTGGGAAAGTGCTTTTTCATATTCTTGATTCACATAGTAATAATCCGCCCATTCCAGTGTTCGATTGTTTTTGACAGTGTTCTGCGCCAATAGCCCCTGACAAAAAAATATTCCGAAAAGCAAGCATTTTATTTTCATTATTAGAATATTCTGGGCGAACGAAGCACGGCTTTAAGGGCAGGGATCAGATCGAAGCGTAACATGATTTCATGGGTGGTGTGATTGGTACTGATCAAATTCCCCAAAGTAGAGGTATTGTAGGCATAGCCAACCGCTATGTTTTTACTGAGATTGACCCCTGCAATGAGACCAAAGCCTCCTCCCCAATCGTTACTTGGAATGCCTTTTTCAAGGGTTGATCTTGTTTGTGGGCCGATCCAAAAAAGTGTTTTATACAACAAGAGCACGCTCAAGTCATATCCAATAGCAGCCCCTTCGGTATGCTTGACCAATACACTGGGCTTGGCTTCAAAACTGTCGGAAATTTTTAGCAGTCCTCCCAATATGCCGTAATAATGCTTTTGAATATTAAAACTTTCGTTCTTCATAAACCAAGGTACAGAAAATCCTGCATACCACCGTGGCCGATGATAGTAGATTCCAAACCCAATATTGGAAAAAAACTTCCCTTCCTCATCAAAAGTAAATGCGAGGTCATTGGGCGTTGTGGTTTGGATGATGTTTTCGTCAAAATTATAATTGGTCAAGCCAGTTTTGATACCAATGGACAAATAGGCATCGTTGATGGGCAGGTGATAGGCCAGGTCAATGGCGACACGACTGCTGCTGATCGGTCCAATTTTATCATTAATTCCAGAAAGGCCGAAACCAAAATTTTTGGCGGTCATCTTATGGTTAAAAGTAAAAGCTTGGGATTCTGGAGCTCCCGGAAAATTCATCCATTGACTTCTGTGGAGGATCACAAATTGGGTGTAATCTTTGGAACCGACATAGGCGGGATTTAGACTTTGATGATTGAACATGTATTGAGAGAAGGTGACCTCTTGTTGTCCTATAAGTAGAAAAGGAAAACAAAAAAGTATCAAAAAAGGAATAAAACAATAATTGACTCGATTCACATCAATAAATATATTAAATAAATAAAATCAATTCATACATCTTAAAATAAAAGATAGATTAAAAGCTTGTAAGTTTTAAATCAGTAATTTTATGGCTCAGCCCCACTTATTTGAAACAGTAAAATGATAAAATGAGGGTTGTCTTTTCAAGGAATTTGATTTCCATTCTTGCAATTTTGGCCATGCAAAGCCAATTTGCACAGCTCAGCAAAGTACACTACATCCCTCCAATAGCTGCTCATGGGGCAGCAGATTCCAACGCTTTTCCTCGTGATCAATACATCTACATTTCAACCCCTTCTGAAAAGAATGTCAACTACACCATTGCTCCTATGGGCGAAGTTGCTGAGGATTATATTTCGGGAGTAGTATCCAATTCCATTCCTGCCATCCATTCGATTGGATCAGGAACTACCTCTTTTGCTATTGCCAATGCAGATTTTTATGCCGGAAGGACTGTTAATGACAAGGGTTATATTATAACAGCCGATGCCCCGATTTTTGTTGCCATTCGTCTAAGAGCCTCAAGCCGTTCTGGAGGAAGCTTCTCCCAAGCGGGTGCTCTAGTAAGTAAGGGTCTATCTGCTTTGGGCACTTCTTTTAGATCGGGAACTTTTACGAGTGAAAGTCCTGGGGCAGACAACAACAGTGCAAATTACTTAAATTTTATTTCGGTAATGGCTACCGAAGATGCCACTCAAGTCACCTTTGACAATTTGGATAAAGCATTAGATTTAATGAGCATCCCTTCGCCCCCGGGTACTGGGACTTTCTCTCTCACAGCACAATTGGAAAGGGGGGAGATCTATTTGATAGCAGCCGAAGCCGATGATGCTCTTGCCAACAGAGATGGGCTGATCGGTATCTCTATAGAATCTGATCGACCCATAGTTGTCAACACTGGATCAGCCAATGGTAGTTTTCACAACGGAGGCGGAAGAGATTATGGAATTGATCAAATGGTAGGAGCAGACAAAATTGGAAAAGAATACGTCTTTGTGAAAGGAAATGGAGAAAACGGTTGGGAAAATGTATTAATTGTTGCCGATCAGGATAATACGGATGTTTTTTTGGATGACAATCTCATCCCTATTACCAATTTGGCCAAAGCGGGAGATTATTATCTGATCGAGGGGGATGTTTTTAGCAATGTGGGTTCCGAGAGAACACTATATGTAAGCAGCTCCAAAAATGTATTTGCTTGGCAAGGAACAGGGACAGGTAGTGAGGCCAACCAAGGGATGTTTTTTGTACCTCCGCTCTCCTGTCAAAGTCAAGGTGAGGTCAACAATATTCCTCAAATAGACTACATAGGATCTTCATTATTTTCTGGTTTTGTAACGATTGTGACCAACCAAACCGCATCTGTCACTTTCTCAGATGCCAACAACACCAATAAATCTGCGGATGATAGTAGTTTTTCTGGAGGGGTTGTGGTTATTGGACCAGAGTCAGTTCAGGGAGCAGACTACAAGGCCTATATTCTTCAGAATCTCTCGGGAAATGTATCCATTAATTCTACCGATGAATTGTATTGTTCTTATTTTAATCAGAATGGGGCAGCAACCTCTGGAGGTTTTTACTCTGGTTTTATCTCCGCTCCGGAAACCGTCCTTGAGTCGCCCATTATTAGTGGAGAAAAATGTTTGCCCAATGTACAATTAAGAGCTTCAGGGCTTGACGCTTATGATAGCTATAAGTGGTTTTATGATGACGGAAACGGTTACGTTGACCTAGGGGTCAGTGTAAATCCCTACACACCCCTAAACCCTGGTGCGTATAAAGTTGAAGCACAAATTACTTGTGATGGCCTTACAACCATTGCTTATTCAGAACCCTCGGTGGTCAGCAACTGTCCTCCCGATTTTGATGGTGATGGCATTAATGACAATATCGACTTGGATTTGGACAACGATGGCATCCTCAATTCCGACGAATCTCTAGGAGATTATCAATTGGATATTGCCGACCTCAACAATCCCCTAATCGTCAAAACAGCTACCGATACCACTGCAGGAGCCTATACGGCCTCCGTTGTTCTAGCTTCCGACAGTTCGATTGTTCAAACCACCGTTGGAGAAATAACTTCCACTTTGGACAGTGGAGGGAAGCAAAATAAGATACAATGGAATTTTAATGATGAAGTGAATTTTAAATTGATCCACAGTACAAACGAAAATCATACCGCCCTCAATGGAGCTTTTTTTGTCATTTCGACGAGCAACCCCACAGAGAGCATTTCGCTTTTGAATCCTAACAATGACCTTTTGGTGGATACCAATTATGACAATGACTACGAACTGGGTCTGACCTTGTTTTCTTCCAACGAAATCCGATTTAGGTTTAATTCATCAGTGACCACTTCACCCACATTCTCATTTTTGGGAGAAAACACGCAAGATTTGACTTTGACCCATATCAATGAAAGTGTAACTTCTACTTCAGTCCTAAAATGGAGTTTGATTTTGAATCAAAATGATTTGGATACCAACGGGAATGGCCTCCCCGACGCCTACGATCTTGACAGTGATAGCGATGGTTGTTCGGATGTGATCGAAGCAGGATTTACGGATAGTGACGCTGTGCCTGATGGTATTTTGGGAGCCTCTCCCGTAACGGTCAGTGCCTTGGGCCTGGTCGCTGGTTATGATGGATATGCTGTGCCCAGAGATGGGGATCTAAATGGCGTTTACGATTTTCAAGAAGTTGGAATTGCTGCTTTGCCTTCCAACATTACTGCTCAACCCAGTGCACAAAGTATATGTTTGGGAGGTACTGCCCATTTTGAAGTTCAGACCGATTTATCCAACCCTGTTTTCCAATGGCAAATATTCGATGGTAGCGATTGGATCGATTTGAGTGACGACGGAACCTATAGCAATACCACTTCTTCGATCCTGAGCGTAACACCTGCTGACAATTCCTTGGACAACAGTGACTACCGTGTTACAGTGGCTGCGGGAAGTTACCTTTGCGATCCTGTCATTCCCAGTGCGGCTACCCTCAATATGGCTCCCCCAAAAGTCTTTAGTTTAGACCCTGCGGTGTTTAGCCTGAGCGAAACCGATTCACCTACTTCCTTCAACATAACATTGCAGGAGGCACCAGCTTCCAATGTGGTTTTGGACATCTCCAACCCTGACATCACCGAGGCCGTAGTTTCTCCCACTCAGGTCACTTTTACACCCGTCGATTGGAATGTGCCACAATCCATTGATATTACTCCAAAAACAGATGGCCTATTGGACGGAGACCAAATGATTTATCCCCTTGTTTCGGTTAATGTCGCACTCACCCAAAATTGCTATACCAACGCCGAAACCAAGATAGTGACTCTGACGGTTTTGGATGTCAATGTGCCCGGATTTGAAATCATCGTTTTAGACAATATTTCCGACGAAGACGGGGATGAAGCTTCCTTTAGCGTAAAGCTTTTGTCTAAGCCGTCTGGTTCGGTCACACTCGAATTGAACTCTAGTGATCTTACCGAAGGTCAGTTGACAATAACCCATGTTCAGTTCAGTCCCACCAATTGGGATACACCCCAAACCATTATCGTCACTGGCTTGCCCGATCCTATCCCCATTAAGGATGGCAATATTGCCTATCAGATCATTACCGGGAATGTGAGTTCAACCGATGCCGATTACAATGCCCTGGATGGCACGACAGTGGATAATGTAGATTTGATTAATCAAGATAATTCAGCACCCGGAATTGAAATGAATGTGGTGGGTGGATCGGCCGTAACCGATGAAAATGGAGCCTCATTTGTTGTTCAGTTCAACCTATTGTCCCAACCCTCAGTTGGATCAGATGTAAGCTTTGGTTTGGCAATTTCAGGAGATGCCGCAGAGGTCTCTCTATCGACAACCACCATGACCATTGCCAATGCTGACTGGAACAAACCCTTTAACAATCAAATCACCATAACTGGACTTGATGATGGGATTATTGATGGGAATATCTTTTTGGTTTTGGAAACTTTAGATCCCACATCAACCGATGGGGTGTATGATGCCTTGAGAGAGTTTGATGTAGCAGACTTGATCTTTAGGAATTTGGATAACGATATGCCAGGATTCAGCCTTGGAGCCATTTCAAACAATCTAAGTGAAAATGAAAATATAGGCAGTTTTACGGTTGTTCTGGACATTGAACCCAATAGCGATGTCTTTTTGAATGTTGCTTCCAATGATACCGGTGAGGTGGCGATAGATAGTAGCTCTCAGCAATTACAGTTTACCCCTTTGAATTGGAATATACCTCAGACAGTGTTGGTAACAGGTGTGGATGATACCATCATTGATGGAGACCAGTTTGCTCAAATCACGGTTTCGATTGACAACAGCTCTGACCCCAATTTTTTGGGGGAGCCCTCTCAACAGCTCGACGTTATTAATGTCGACAATGATTTAATCCAAATTATTATTGATCCCATAGACCAACTCAGTGGAGAAGATGGGTCATCGGGAAGCTTCTCGGTGCGCCTCAGTGCCACCCCTTCGGCACCGGTTCAAATCAGTTGGGCAAGTTCCAACATCAACGAAGGAACCCTATCCAGTTCCACCATCACAATTTCTCCCACCCTTTGGGATCAACCACAAGTGATCACGGTCAATGGGGTTGACGACCTAATTCCCATCAATGACGGAGCCGTTAATTACAACATTTTTGTCAGTAACATCACAACCATAGACCCTCATTTTGGGAGCATCATTCCGGCCAGCATAGCTCCCTTGGCAATGATCAATCAGGACAATGATTTTGCCGGCATTACGCTTTATTTATTGGAAGATGATGATCAAACCGATGAAAATGGAGATCAACTTAAGATCGCTTTTTCCCTTAACACCAAACCTTTGGATGACGAAAACGTCACCCTTCCAGTTGTTTTGCAGGGCAATATCGACGAAATGGCTTTGGAGCAGACTGAGATTACCATAGAAAATGAACATTGGGACGATCCAGCTTCAAATGTGCTGACCCTTTCCGGTTTGGACGATTTTTTGTTGGACGGAAGTCAGAATGTAAGTTTTGTTACTGGAAATCCTCAGTCAGTTGACACAGCCTATGACCAACTGGATGCTGCCTCGGTTGCCGATTTGATTTTGGTCAATTTAGACAATGATTTTCCCGGAATTCTTCTCAGTGGAGGAATAAGAGCCCTTGCTCCTGCAGAATCCCAAACCGTTACTACCTCCTATCAACTCCTATCTCCTTTGAGTGAAACAACCACTTCAACCGCCCTTTTCATCCAGTTGAATGCCCAACCCAATGCCGAAGTCATTCTTGGCTTTATTGTTCCCGACCCTACGGAGGTAGGACTCGATAAAACCTTTTTGACCTTTACCCCAGAGAACTGGGATCAGCCACAAACCCTAACCATAGTGGGAGTTGACGATTACCTTTTAGATGGTGATATTACCACCAAAGTGATAATTAGCGTTGATCCTTCAACTCCCGATCAAGATTATTTAACCGCGGATTATATTACCCTTGATCTTATCAATCAAGACAATGATGTCGATCTTGACAATGACGGCCTTCCTGAGAGGTTTGACAACTGCCCCGTCGATTATAATCCTGGGCAGGAAGATTTTGACGGGGATGGTATTGGTGATTCTTGTGATTCTGATATTGATGGAGACGGTGTGACCAATAATCAAGAGACCATAGATCAAACCGACCCTTATGACAATTGTGATTTTCTGGATGTCAGTATCAGTTTGATCATTACTACTGCTCGGGATTGCGATCTCGATGGTGTAAGAGATGATATTGATCTGGATGATGACAACGATGGGATATTGGACACGGATGAAACCCAACAAGATTTTGACAAAAATGGAAAATGTAATAGCAGAGATTTGGACAGCGATGGTGATGGATGTTATGACACTGTCGAAGCTGGATTTGAAGACCCAGATCAAGACGGAATTTTGGGAAGTAGTCCTGTTGAGGTCGATGCTTTGGGAAGAGTCACGTCGGCGATAGGCTATACTACCGCAGCAGATATTGACAATTCTGGCCAATCTGACTATTTGGAATTACCGCTCAGCCCAACCATTACCCTACAAACCCCTTTGACATTGGGGATCATACCCAATCAAGAGATGACTTTGAGTATTGAAATGGACAACAGCGAAATGTTTGATATTCAATGGCAGATTTTACAACCCTCTGCTATGGACTGGCAAGATTTGCAAACTTCTGCTTCCTTCACTGGAGTGCATTCCAAAAATTTGGTTTTACTCAACCCACAAGAATCATGGGTCGATTCCAAGATCAGAGCTGCCATACGCTCAAAAAATTACCGCTGCGATCCGTCAAATTTCACCCAAGAAACCCTTCTCATTTATCAATCCCTCTCCATACCGAATGCCTTTTCCCCTGACAATGATGGGCAAAACGAAAATTGGATCATCGAGGGATTGGGACAATTTCCCAACCACGAACTGACCATATATTCTCGTTGGGAAACCCTGGTTCTTAGAGAGGCACCCTATAAAAATGATTGGAACGGAGAATTGAGGGCTTCTTATTCTAACTCAAATGAACAAAATTTACCAGAGGGGACTTATTTTTACATTTTAGAACTGGGAAATGGCCAGCCCCCTCTAAAAGGTTTTATATATTTGAAAAGATAAGCTCACACTACTGTCATTTTAATGAAAAATTATTTTTGGTTTGTTTGTTCGCTCGTTTGGGCGGGATTAATTCTTTACCTAAGCTTTTTCACTCCCATCAGTGAAGGGGAGGAACCTTGGCTTGAAAACCAAGACAAGCTTGGACATTTTATTTTTTACGCAGTTTTGAGCATGTTTCTGATCAAGACCTTTTCTAAAGAAATTTCAATCCAATACCCCATGAATAGCGGGGCTTTGATCAGCCTTATTTTTGGAGTGCTTATTGAGTTGGGTCAACATTTTTTTACTAACGACCGTTATGGAGATTTTATGGATGTATTGGCCAATGGATCGGGGATACTCTTGGTGGTCATATTGATCAGAATCTTTCCAAAATATTTTCGCCACAAATCAATACTTTAAAAAATGGAGATAAAATTTCATAAGGTCTTACTCAAAAAAAGATTTCCCTTGGCCATCAGCAGGGGAGTTAGGGGAGATTCCCATAATTTGTTTTTATCCTACGAAAAAGATGGAGTGGTAGGTTGGGGCGAAGCCGCTCCCGGTAAAAATGAAAAGGCCGAAACGGTTGAGCAAATGCAAGATCAACTGACACCCTTTCTTGAAGAGGGAATTGAATCTGTCCCCACAGAATCGCTTAATGATAGGGCCAAACAAATGGGAGTTGCTCCTTGTGCCTACGCAGCTTTGGACATTGCCCTTTGGGACTGGAAAGCCAAAAAAGCCCAATTGCCCTTACATCAACTGCTTCAACTGCCACGACCCACAGTTCCCACTTCTCTCACCCTTGGGATCATCCCTCCCGATCAGGTCAAAGAAAGAATTCGTCTGATGCTCCAAAACACTACAGCAAAAGCCCTTAAAATAAAACTTGGTTCTCCACACGGAATTGAGGCGGATCAACAAATGTTTGCTCAAGTAATTGAAAGTACTCAAGAATCCCAACTCAAAATTAGGGTAGATGCCAACGGAGGCTGGTCCACCCAAGATGCCATTTATATGATGAAATGGTTGGCCGATAGGGGAGTTGAATACATCGAACAACCCCTAGAGGAAGGGCAGGAGTCTGAGCTTCAATATCTTTATCCCAATCGCCCATTACCCATATACATTGATGAATCGTGCAGATATGCCGATGATGTTGGTAAATGGGCCGAACACATTGATGGGGTAAACATGAAATTGATGAAATGTGGAGGAATCACCGAAGCCCTTCGTATCATTCAAAATGCTAAAAAATACGACCTTAAAACCATGATCGGCTGCATGAGCGAATCCTCGGTTTCCATAGCCGCTGCAGCTGCCCTTTCCGGGGGGATCGACCATATAGATTTGGATTCTCATTACAACCTAGCTCCCGATCCCGCCACCGGAGCCCAAATGGTTGACGGGCTAACGCTTCCCGATTTTATCCCGGGTCATGGTGCAATTTTAAAACCCCAATACCATGCTTAAACCTCAACAAAAAATTGCCCTGTACATGGAGGGCTTTATGCACAGCGATTATGGCAAAATGGGATTGGGAGTAGTGCGCTATCTTCAAAACCCTATCGTTGGCATCATCGACTCCCAAAATGCAGGGAGTAATATCAACCAAGAACATCCCATTGACAGAGATATCCCCATCTTTGAAAAACTAGATCAAGTCATTGACCGAGGTGCCGAGGTACTTTTGTTGGGAATTGCCCCTTCCGGGGGAAAAATTCCCAACTCTTGGCTACCCTTGATTGAAGAAGCTTTGACGAGGGGACTAAGCATCATCAATGGGCTACACGACCCCCTCGCCCATCGATTTGCAAAGCACATCCACGATTCCAAACAATGGATTTGGGATGTAAGGGTTCCACAATTTATCCCCGAAATCGCATCTGCCCGCGCCGCACAATTGACCAACAAACGCCTGTTGATGATTGGTACAGACATGGCCTGTGGTAAGATGACCGCAGGTTTGGAAGTTTACCGTTGGGCCAAAGAAAATCAAATCGACACTGGGTTTGTCGCGACTGGACAAATTGGAATTACGTTGATGGGAAGCGGAATTCCTCTCGATGCCCTCAAGGTAGATCACGCCTGTGGGGCAGTTGAACAAATGGTTTTAAACCAAAAAAATCATGATTTGGTTGTGATCGAGGGACAAGGATCTCTGTTGCATCCTGGCAGTACGGCCACCCTTCCTTTGATGCGGGGCAGTTGCCCCACCCATATGATTTTGTGCCATCGGGCCGATAAGACCACGCTTAGACATCCAGAGTCCATTAAAATCCCTCCGCTTGCTGATTTTATTGCCCTTAATGAAACATTAGCTTCTGCATCTGGCACCTATGGCAAACCCAAGGTGATGGGAATTGCCCTCAACACGGTGAATTTGTCAGAAAAAGAAGCCCAAGAGTGCATTGCCCATTTGGAAAGTGAGTTGAAAATCCCCGTTACTGATGTCATTCGTTTTGGGGTTGAAAAAATTGTTAAGGCTTGGGTGTAAACTATTTGCAGTGATAATCCGCTGCTCGGGTCGCAATCTGGTTGTCAGGTTTTACATTTACTTTATAGCCCAATGAATTGGCCCAACCTTTGGTGGCAGAGATTAATTTGTTGGATTTAAAATTCTCGTCGCTGTTGTAGTCCATATCAATTTCAACCTTTACACTCACCTGATGGGTCAGCCATTCGGCCACATCAATGCTCATTTCTGCCTCTTGCCACAATCGGGTCCACATGTCTGTAATCAAAACCTCCTGTTTTTTACTCAGGATGTAATGTACCCCCCTACTGCCAAAACGGTAGGCGATTACGGTTGCATATTTTGTTGATTTACCCACATTTTGTGAGTCAGACCCGATGTGGATTTGAACGTTGGGATGGTCTTTTAGAATGTTTATTGTATGCTGAATGGGATCTATTCGTTGGCCGTGAATGTCTTTGAATATCCTCATAAAGAAAACCCTAAGATAGGGAAGCCATCTAAAAAAATGGTTTTATTTTTGGTTAAGTATATGCCATACGAAACTATTTTTAACATTTTCAATTCGGGGATTATAGTTTTTTGGGTTCTCCTTTTGGTTTTTCCCCAAAGGGGTTTTACACAGAAAATCATTGTCTATCCTTGGATTCCTCTGGTAATTGCCATGGGCTATCTTTATTTTCTCAGTACGGCTACTGGGACTTTTTCTGCCGATTTTACGAGCCTTGGTGGTTTGACAGAAATGTTTCAAAACGCCAATCCTCGCGGAGTGGCTGCAGGCTGGTTGCATTATTTGGCCTTTGACTTTTGGGTGGGGTGTTGGATGCTCAAAAACAGTCAGGAAAAAGGGATAAAGCACCTTTGGATGATCTTGCCCATGCTCTCTACTTTTATGTTGGGGCCAGTTGGAATATTGCTTTATACTTTGGTGCTTTTGATCCAAAAAAAATTATTTATAAAACCCACATGACCAATTCATTTTTCTTATTCTCTTTGGCTCTTGGAGTCGCAACGGGTGCATTGGGAGGTTACATTGCTGAAAAAAAGGGAAGAACCCAACGCTTTGGATTCATCATTGGTTTTCTTTTTGGGCTTATTGGTGTTTTGGGTTTGATGCTCATGGCCAACAAACCACCAAACGACAAAATTTCTGATGGATCAGAATAAAAAAGAGTCAAAATAAACCTTTACAAATAAAATGTCCCAACAGGGCGCTTCCTCCGAGAGATAGAGGGTAAAATACAAAAAGCCATAAACCGTCTTTCAAACTCAGGCTTTGTCCATTGTTGATGCCCTCCAAAAAGGCATACCAAGTTTTGAGCCCCAATTGAGTGGCCAAAAAATTTGCCAATATGGCGATAACCAAAATCACCAATCCCGTCATGTATAATTTAATTAATTCCATAAATTCATTTAATTTGTAGCTAAGCTTATAGCCATGAAATTCAAAACATTTGTCAAATTGCTACTCGTACTACTGTCTTTGGTGTGTTTTTATGTGGTTTATCTGATGTATTCCAAATTATCTTTTATCGACACTCCCTATCTCTATGGAGGGATTGTACTTTTGTTGATTGGACTTTTACTCCCTCGCAAAAAATAACTATTATTCTTTGATGAGGATATAGGTGGCCCTCACTCCCGTAGCCAAATTCCATTGGTTGGCGGCGGTCATTTCACCATTTTCGTCATATACCCTAACCTCGGCAGTATTAGGACCCGAAGTCCCTTGATTAAGGGCCACAAAGTCAATCTTGTTAAAACCGGGAACCAGTTCAACGGTCAAGCCGACAAATCGCTCTACCAGCAATACATTGGGTTGGATCACCTGATCGTTGTGGAGGATCCTTACACGATCCCCATCGGGATATTCGTGATCTCTGAAAATAATACGAGCTTTATTGCCTTCCATTCTATAATCCCCCATATATTGATTGGTTCTGAATTTCTTGGGATCTTTTCCTGCTTCCACCCCTTTGCCTTTGAGTTTAGAGAGATAAATATCACCTGGATTGAGGAATTTTTCTTGTTCTTCCATATTTATTTTAGCCCCTTTATCATTCAGTGTGGGATCGGTAATGTCCAAAGGTCTTTCCAGAAAATCTCCTTTTAAGTAGGGACTTTGCTCCGGTGGAGGTTCGAAAAATGGATTGGAATCATTATTAGTATTGGGCGGAAAACTAAAAGAGGAATTGTCATTTTCGACTTGTGCGTTGACCCATTGAAACCCGAAGATGAACCCGAGCCAAATGAATACAAAAAAGAGTTTCATATCCCTAACAATAGAGGTGGAATGTAAGCCAAGATGATAAAATTTCAATCGCATTGTAGCCAATCCTTTATGCAAACCTATTTAAAAATACAGAACGCTGAGATTGTTTAACAATATTTTATCAGGTTTATAGATTAATGCTTATTTTGTTCTTTCAAATCAAACACATTATGGACTTAATAGCAATAGACTGGGCAATCATCATAAGTTTTTTTTCCATTTCACTTTTTATAGGGGTTTGGGTTTCCAAAAGGGCGGGCTCTTCGAGTAATGAGTTTTTTCTTTCGGGGCGTAATATGCCTTGGTGGTTGCTGGGAGTTTCTATGGTAGCGACTACCTTTTCAACAGACACTCCCAATCTGGTAACAGATATTGTCCGAAATAACGGCGTTTCTGGAAACTGGGTTTGGTGGGCTTTTCTCATCACGGGATTGCTCACGGTATTTGTCTATGCAAAATTGTGGCGTAAATCCAATGTTAAGACAGACATAGAGTTTTACGAGTTCAGATATGGAGGAAAACCGGCTGGTTTTCTCCGAAAGTTCAGAGCACTCTACTTGGGGGTGCTTTTTAATGTAATTACCATGTCATCTGTCACTTTGGCCGCCATCAAAATTGGGGGCATTATGTTGGGCTTGGAACCTTGGGAAACTGTTGTGAGTGCAGGTTTGGTTACGGTTGCTTTCAGCACATTGGGAGGTTTTAGAGGGGTATTATATACCGACCTATTGTTGTTTGTGGTGGCCATGGCAGGTTCTATTGGAGCAGCCTATTATTTGGTCAATCTTCCCGAAGTGGGAGGGATGAACGCCCTGCTCAATCACGAAAACGTAAGTGATAAATTGTCTATTCTTCCAGATTTTTCCAATGGAGAAGCCTTGATCACATTACTGATTATTCCTTTGGCAGTGCAGTGGTGGAGTTCTTGGTACCCAGGAGCTGAACCTGGAGGTGGGGGATACATTGCCCAAAGAATGTTGGCTTCCAAAGATGAAAATCACGCCATTGGCGCAACTTTCTTTTTCAACATCATGCACTATGCTCTAAGGCCTTGGCCATGGATTTTAGTCGCCTTGGCTTCTTTGGTCGTTTTCCCCGATTTAGCCAGTATTAAAGAGGCTTTTCCCAATATTGCCGATGATAAATTGGGCCACGATTTGGCTTATTCTGCCATGCTTGTAAAATTGCCTCCTGGACTGATAGGCCTGGTTTTGGCTTCACTGATCGCAGCCTATATGAGCACCATTTCCACTCAGTTGAATTGGGGGTCATCCTATATCGTTTACGATTTTTATCAAAATCAAATCAATCCTGAGGCCTCTGAGAAAAGATTGGTTGCTGTTGGAAGACTGTGTACTATTGGTCTGATGATACTTAGTGCTGCACTGGCACTTTTACTTCAGAGTGCACTGCAAATTTTTGATATACTGCTCACTTTTGGAGCTGGGACAGGTTTGATCTTTATTTTGAGATGGTTCTGGTGGCGTATCAATGCCTGGAGTGAAATATCGGCCATGTTTGCCTCTGGAATTTTATCCATTCTACTCAAAACCACCTCTTTTGGCCCCATGCTTTTTAATGATGAAACAGGACTTTTACCTTCCTGGTCTGAATATCCCTTTGTGGTATTGGTTACTTCAGCCATATGGATTACGGTAACCTATATGACCCCAGCTGAGGAGACCTCTGTCTTACGTTCTTTTTACCAAAAAATACAACCTGGTGGACCTGGATGGAAAAAAGTGGTCAATCAAGCCGCTGCAGAAAAAGTCAACATTGTTGAGGACAGTAGCCAAGGGTGGAGTGTTCCTTCGGGAATCACTGCCATGCTATTGGGCTGTGGAATGATTTATGGAGCCATGTTTGCAACGGGATATTGGATTTATGGTCAGTACACTCGTGCGACGATCATTACAATTATTGCAGTAATTTTTGCTGTCTTTTTGCTTCGAACATGGAAAAAGGTTAGGGTGAAAGTATTGTAGAATCAACCTAAAATTGCACCCGCAATTGTTGCAGACATTAAAGAAACGATTGATCCAGCGATCATGGCTTTGAAACCCAGTTCGCTGAGGTTTTTTCTTTGACTGGGTGCGAGGATACCGATGCCTCCAATTTGAATCCCTATTGAGGCAAAATTGGCAAAGCCACACAACATATAAGTTGCCATGACAATTGATTTTTGATAGTCAAAATGCAAGCTGTTATTTACGTCTTTGAGGTCAGCCAATTGAATGTAGCCTACAAATTCGCTGGCAGCAATTTTAACGCCCAATAATTGTCCCATCAATGCCATATCTTCTGCCGCAACACCTATGATCCACATTAGTGGAGCAAACAAATACCCCAATACAAATTCAATTGAAAATTGAGAATAGGGTGTGTGCGTTGCCACCCATGTGTTGAGACCTGTGGTTTCTCCTATTCCCGAGAAAAGGCCATTGAGAAGCGCAATCAAAGAGATAAAAACCAAAAGCATCGCCCCTACATTTACAGCCATCTTTACTCCCTCGGCGGTTCCGTTGGATATGGCATTGAGAAAACTGCCCCCCACACTATCTTTGGGAACATGGGTCAGTTCTGGAATACGATCATTTTGAGGGAACATGATTTTGGCAATAACCACTGCCCCAGGTGCTGCCATAACGGATGCGGCCAAGAGGCTTTTGGCAAACTCCAACTGTTGAATGGGATCATCACCGCCCAAGAATCCAATATAGGCACCCATAACACTTCCAGCCACTGTGGCCATCCCTCCAACCATTACCAAAAAAAGCTCTGATCGGGTCATTTTTTCCAAATAGGCCTTGATCAAAAGAGGAGCTTCGGTTTGTCCCAAAAAAATATTTCCGGCCACGGCCAAACTCTCCGCACCCGAAATTCCTAATAATTTTCGCAAGCTCCACGCCAGTATTTTTACGACCTTTTGAATAATACCAAAATAATACAAGAGAGAGGTCAAGGCCGAAAAAAAGATGATGATGGGTAGGGCTTGAAATACAAAAATAAAACCATATCGATCTATATCACCAAATTCCCCCAATAACATTCGAGTTCCCGATTGGGTGTATTCTAAAATCTTGACAAAAAAACCACTGATGTACTCAAAAAAACTTTTGATCCATGCGATTTTGATCACACCAATGGCAATGACCAACTGAGTAAGAAGGCCAAGGCCAACAACTTTCCATGAAATGTTTTTACGATTGTTACTTAGAGTATAGGCGATCAGTATCAAGACCAACATACCCATTATTCCTCTTCCGAGAGATACCAAACTCATGCCCTGATGAGAAATTATTTCCATAGTTTGCGTTAAATGGATTTAGCATCAATGAAGATGACAAAGAGCTGTCGAATTCCATTGTCATCCAATCCGGAAACCAAAACCTGATTGTTCTCATGATTCCAACGAGGCGCAGGGTCAATCCTCAGATCCTTTTTGTAAATGCCCGTATTAAACGGGGGTGTTTTGACCCAAGTGCCTGTTTCGAGGTGCATGATGGAGTAGAAATTGGAACCCGATTTGTTGTTGTAGCCGTTGATCAACCAGGCGCCATCAGGAGAAAGACTGATATCTCCCTCGGGTTTTGGAAAAACAATAGCGTCGCCCAGGGTTCTTGTAATTTTTCTTTGCAGAATGTCATAGATTACTTGTCGGTTTTCACTACTGCCAATGATTTGGGTGCCATTGAGCCACTCTGGATGCCCCCCAATATGTTGATGCCCAGCAATGAATTGACTACCATCGACCTTGATGGAACAAGCCACATTGAGCCCCTCTCGACCGTCTTTATCTGATTTCCATCCTGCCCTGACAAAAAAATAGATCCATTGTCCGTCTCGACTCCAAAGGGTATGATTGATGAAGAGATTCCGATCTTTTGCATCGAAACCATTGCGTTCAAGACTTTGAGCCATTTGTTCAAATGAAATTAGAATTTTCTTTTCTCCTGTTTCGATATCGATGATGGCAATCCCATCGTCTTTGGGGGCTGCCACACCATCAGACCAGTCGAAACTGTCTTTGTATCCGGTAACTGGTCGCAATCGGGCCATTCGGGCATAGTTGATGGCCAGAAAATATTTTCCCACTGGACAAACTCCACTGTTCCCAAAAGACTGTTGGTCGTAATGATAGGTTTTTATCCTTTGGCGTTTTTTAATATCATAGAGGCTTGTATAAACAACACCAGTTTTGGGATCGCGATCGTTAAAGAAAAACTGATGATTGGGCTGGTGAGGATTCCAGTAAAACATGGTGCCTTGTTGGGGGTTCCACCCCTGGCTTTCGTCTAGCTTTTCCAATTTATACCCTTCCTTTTGTTTGTGATCGAGATGGATGAGATTGACATTGGCCGCTTCGCCCTTGCCCGGCAAATGATCGTGAAAAGATGAGGATAAACAAATTAAACGATTTCCTTTTTTGTTCCAAGGGATGGTGAGGGATTGTCCGATATATCCAAAAAAATGATGTTGGGAGCCGAAAGTGATTTGCTCGATATCAACTCCTATATTTTGAGGTTTGGCTTGGGCAAATTGTGGAATACAGAGTGAACTGAGAAATAGTTTACTCCCGTTGAAAATAAATTTTCTCCTATCCATCGCTTGACATTTAGAACATAAATATCGGCTTTATTTCGATATTATTTCCAAAATCATGTCGCGAGTGGTCATCAATTTAATCTTGTGAACAGCGTCTTTGAAGTCTCCCTCGGCCAACCGTTTTTCCAAGTGTTGTATCAATTCCAATAAAGTTGTATTTGAATCCATTGTTAAGGTTTAAAATGACATAGGGACTTCTACCAACAACACTTTCGAATGGGGTTGAGCGACAAAAGTAATTTCTTTGGTTTCCCAAACTCCTAGTGCGTCACGTTTGTTAAGCTCCTGATCTCCCACATTAAAAGAACCTTCAATCACAAAGATATAAACTCCGTTTCCTTCTTTTTTGATTTGATATGCTGTGGTTGTGGTCTGGTCAAAATCGCCGAGGTGAAACCAAGCATCTTGGTAAATCCACATACCATCATCGTCGGTATTGGGGGATAAAACTTGATAAAAAGCATTGTTTTTTTTCAATTCCCTGACCGATTTTTGGTCATAACGCGGCGCTACGTTTTGCGCATTGGGCATCACCCAAAGTTGTAGTAAGTTGATGTGCTTGTCCGAATTTTTGTTGTATTCACTGTGGTATACACCGGTTCCGGCGCTCATCACCTGTATTTCGCCCTCGTTGATGGCACCCACATTGCCCATACTGTCTTTGTGTTCCAAATCTCCCTCCAAAGGGATGGTGATGATCTCCATGTTGTCGTGCGGGTGGGTTCCAAATCCCATGCTCGGTGCGATGGTGTCATCGTTTAATACCCTGAGGGCACCAAAATTCATCCGTTCCGGATTGTAATATTGGGCAAAACTAAAGGAGTGATTCGCGTTCAACCAACCGTGATTGGCATTGCCTCTTGTGGCTGCGGAGTGATAGGCTGTCTTCATTTAAAGGTATTTACAATAGTTGTAGATACAAATCTAATTTAATATTTGGAATCCCCTTCTTTTTTTTGCGACTCATTCACGGCATCGATCAATTCTTTTTTGGCATCAAGATATTGGATAAGTGTTTTGACTTTGGCTTCGGTTTCTTTTTTTTCTCTCAGTTTGGCCTTTTCTTCTGCAATGGTGGATTGAATTTCCTTGTAGGTAGAAAAAACAAAACCCATTACGATAGCTACTGCTAAGAGAATGGCTAAAATTTCCTCGGTGTCGCTTAGGTTTAACATTTTTAAAAATTAGTCTAATTTAATAAATCCAAACTATCTTTGAAGGGTATCAAACTCCATCAATATTTTAATGAAAAATAAATCTCTCTTAATCCTTTCAGTTTTTTTCTTGTCCTGTTATTTATCTTCCCTCAAAGCCCAAGACAGTCTTCAACAAAAAATTGATCTGAAAGAAATCACTTTAGATGCAATACGGATCAAGACCCCGAAACGAACGATTCCTTTTGCCACCAGTCATCTAACTTTTGAAGCCACCCAATTGGATCTTCCTCAAAATTCTCTACAGGATTATCTCACTTCGGTTCCTGGCCTATATGCCCAAAACACTCAAAATTTCGCACAAGATTTGCGTGTTTCCATTCGAGGTTTTGGGGCCCGATCGGGTTTTGGCATCCGGGGTATTCAGCTTATTGTGGATGGTATTCCAGAGACTACTCCCGATGGACAAGGACAGTTGGACAATCTTCCCTTGGGCCTCATTCAGTCATTGACCGTCCTCAGAGGCCCTGCATCAAGCTTTTATGGTAACGCCTCTGGCGGGGTGATTCAGATCAATACTTTGGATGATTTTAAAGATAATTTCGTTCGACTAAGGGCACAGGGGGGGAGTTACTCCAGTCGCAATTTGGCAGCGACCGTAGGATTAAAAAAGAACAAGACCCAAGCTGTTTTTTATCAAAACCTCACCCAGTCTGAGGGGTATCGCAATCACAGTAAATTCAAACAACAAGTTTTTAATGCCAGGCTGTGGCACGATTTTTCTGATCGTTCCAAAATCCTTTGGCAGTTCAATTACACCCATAGTCCTTATGCCTACGACGCTGGAGGCATCAACCTTGCAGCGGTGGAGGAAAACCGAGAACAAGCCCGACCACAAAATGAAACCTATCAAACCTATGAAACCGTCGATCACCTTAAAACAGGGCTTCAATGGGAAAAACAAATTAGCGATAAGTTGCTTTGGGATACTTATGCCTTTTATGCTCATCGCGATTTTGTGGGACGACTACCGTTTGCCTACGGAGGATATGTTGACTTGAAAAGAAATTATTATGGTTTGGGATCCGCTTTGGAATTTGAACCCCAAAGCAACCATCGCATGCAGCTCCGTTTTTCATTGGCCGATCAGAAGGACCACCGCCAACGTTTTCAGAACCTTAATGGAAGTCCAGGGGACAATACGCTCGACCAAGAGGAACTTTTTTTTAATACTGCTTTTAGTTTTCTCGACGAAATCAAATGGAATTTTGGTCTGCTCAGATTGGGCCTGCGCTATGACCACCAACTACTGGGCACCCAACGACAAAGTGACCAGGTCAAGCTCAACAGTTTTAATCCTAGCCTTGGGTTTACATACACCCAATGGGGCAGGCACGTGATGTTTGTTTCCTATTCCAGCAGTTTTGAAACCCCCACCCTAAACGAACTTTCGGCCAATCCCAGTGGGAATGATGGTTTCAATACGGATCTTTCTCCCTCCAAAGCCCACAATCTGGAATGGGGATGGCGCCACATCACTTCCCAAAACACACTGGAAGCCACCCTCTATGCTATCAACACCCAAAATGAAATTTTGCCCTATGAATTGGAAGCCTTTCCCGATCGTGATTTTTATCGAAACGCGGGCAATACCAGTAGGATGGGCATCGAACTTTTTTGGCAGCACCAAAAGGGATCATGGGAGTGGACAGTTGCTTACCATTATGCCTCCATCAAATTCGACGATTATGTTTTGAAGGATAAAAATCTTAGTGGAAATTATCTCCCTGGAATTCCCCAACAACAACTCAACACTTCCTTAAAATATCATTTTGAAAGAGGCTGGGGAACTTCTATCCAAACGCAATATACAGGAAACCTTTATGTCGACGATGCCAACCAAACCCAGGTAGCCGATTACTTCCTCGCCAACCTAAGAGTTTGGAAATCTTTTGAGCACCTTTCTTTTTTTTCAGGGGTCAACAACCTTCTCAACAGGGCCTATTTTGATAACATTCGCATTAATTCCTTTGGCAAAAGATACTATGAACCCGCCCCCTTGAGAAATTTTTATCTCGGGATCAACCTTAATTTTTAATTAATTCTGTTTAACTCTTTCCATAAAATCGTCGCCATAACTATACCGATTGGCATCCCAGCCAATTTAGTAGTGATCCCACTCCGAATCCGATTAGAACTCATTGTGATACCTCACTTTTTTATTCCCTAAAAAAAGGGATTAAAAACATCCCTTTTTGATAAGAAAGAAAAACCCTACAAATCCCCCTGTTTGATTGACTTTTATAAATTAAGTTCTGGGAGAAAAAGGGCAGCATTAAATTTTTTATCAACAGAAAAGAGTGTTTGGCACGATTGTTGTTACAATGAATAAAGGTTCTGAACACGACGTTCAGGATTTTAATAACATTTTTAATTAATTTAATTTTTATCAAATGAAAAAAGGTTTATTAGGTCTCTTAGTTGCCGCTCTGACACTCGTCGGATGTCAAAACTATGACGACCAATTTGACGAATTGAACACCAAAATCGCTGATCTTGCCAAAAGTGTAAGTGAGCTTGATGGTATTCGTACACAAATCACCGATTTGGGCGATGAAATTGCCAAATTGAAAGAAACTTCTGCGTCTGCGGATGATCTAACTTCTGTTTTGCAAAAGGTTGGCGTAATTGATGCCACGATGGCTGAGATTAAACTCGCTACTGATTACGGACAAGAGGAAGTGGATGATCTTGAAACTGAAATTGACGAAATCAAAGGTGCATTAGATGAGCTTCTTAAACAAGCTGCAGTTATCCAACAAGATATTGTAATCACATCTATCGCTCAGTTGGAGTATGTCGAGTCTTTAATGGCATTAGATATAGCTAACGACAACTCTTATGTTGCCGATGAAACAAGAGAATACATTGTTTCCGGAAATATCACCGTTGACGCTGAATTTGTTGAAACATCTGCTATTGGAACCCGACTTAATAATGTAATGGTCAGAATTGCCTCTGTAATCACCCCCGCTGATGGAACTGGTGTTACTTTGGATTCAGGTTCTTCTGCCACCAAAGGTGTTGCATTAACCATGACCAGCATGGCTTTTGTTCAAGGAGCTGTTTCTTTGGAAGGTTTCAATGCCATCGCTGTTGATAAACTTGCCGCTCTAACGGCTACTTTAACCCTTAAACAAGGAGGAGATCTTGTTTTTAGCGCTTTAAACCAAGTAGGTGATGTACAGTTATCCGCTGCAACAACAATTACCTCAATCGACTTTTCTACTGTTTCTACTGGTGGAGTTATTCAAACAGGTACAGGAAGCCTTACCGATGCTTCTTTAGCAGGAGCGGTAAACCTAGGGAAGTTAGACCTACCTGCTTACGTTGATCTAGGCAAAGCAACATCTATCGCTGCTGGAGGTGCTCCTAATGGTGTAACCATTTCTGCTCCTTTAGCTACTTCAATAGATTTAGTAGACACTACTCCTTTTGCTGTCACAGGTAATGTATCTATTACCGCTAAGGGTCATGTAACACTTAACGCAAAATCTATTACTGGTAGTTTGACAATTAAAACCACTACTGGAAATATTGCATTAAACTCCCTAACTTCTGCTGGAGATACATCTCTAACTGCTTCTGGGACTATCCACGCTGCCATAACCGCTAATGTTAGTGGTACTGTTGCTTCAGGTTCTGAAGTTCATTTGGCTGCTTTAGCATCAAATGCAGGTGGTCTAACCATTACTGCTGGTGCTGTAGATTTAGGAAAATTGGCAACAAACACCAACACCGCGACTATCAATACTGCTAAATCTGTTGCATTGCCAGAACTTACGCACACCGCATCGAATGTGGTTGCTCCTGCGGCTACTACCTTCGTGGCAGGAAAATTGGTTTCTGCGTCTGGTACTATCGATACTGCTGCTAAAGCTGCAATAACAGTTGCTAACCTAACTGCTACTACTACATTGGTTGATTTTGATAATATGCTAACCCTTACTTTGACCGAGCAAGGTGACAATATTGATTTATCTGCAGCTTCTTCAATGACTACACTTAACTATACAGGTAAGTTATTGTATAAAACGGCAATGGATCAGCAAACCAATAACGTTTCCATCACTACAGATGCACTTACATCATTGGTCATTGGTGATGGTTATATTGGTACACTTAATATTGTCAGTGCGGGAGGTCTAAAAGGCATAACAACTGCCGGAAAAATTGTAAATACAGTTATCCAAAATAATGCTGCCTTAGAAACGATTTCTTTTGGTCACGATCACCTTTCTGGTGAAAGAGCTGCAGTTGTAAATGTTTCTGGTAATGCTAAAATCGAATCACTAGATTTGAGTACTATTAATAAAGTTAAGCATGTAAACATTACTGGCAACGCATCCATGACTGCTCTTACTATGGCAGGTTATTCTCCTGCAGCTGAGCCAGGTGCACAAGTTACAGTTACTATTCATTCGAATGCTTTGGCTGCTAGCTATAAAACTGCTATTGCTGGATCTGAAACAACACCTTATTCTAGCGCGAGTCTTACAGACGCAACAGGACTGTTGTGTTCAGTTAGTGAATTCCTTCATTTCTACGCAGATCAAACTGATAGAACTGTAACTCCAACCATAGATTTAAATCTGGAGTTAGTTACAGATGATACTACACCGACTGCTGTAACGGCTACGTTGAGTGCTACTTTGAGTGGTGATACGGCTGCAAAAGCTGGTCTTGACGGTGCTGCTGGTGGTGCTGATGCAGAAACCAATGGTGGTTCTATTGACTCTTTCCAAGAGATGGACAGAATCATTGACAGTTGTTCATAAAACCATTACTCTTTATTGAGTAAGTAGGATTTATAAATACCTTAAAAGTCCTCCCTTTGGGAGGGCTTTTTTTATACCCCAAAAGGGATCAAAAGAAAAATCAAAGAGAAAGTGAGCACGATCAATACGATCGCAAAGTGAGCATATCCCTTTTTAACCAACAAATGATGGAGGTGGTTTTGATCCGGACTAAAAGGAGACTTTTTATTGCGAATACGAATGATAAAAACCCTTAGTAAGTCAAAAAGAGGGTAAGCAATCAAACTCATGGCCAAAAGAGGTTTGTTGGCCGAATAAATAGGGTCTAATGAATAATCTGACCCTAATACATAAAAAAGATAGATCGCGATCAAGGTACCTAGAAAAAGGGAACCTGCATCTCCCAAAAACACCTTATAGTCCTTCTTATAATTAAAATAATAAAGAGGTAAAAGACCAAAAACGGTAATCATTCCTAAAGGATAAAGAGGGGTAGATTCAGCGGAGAAAAACTCTACCAGTACAATGACTTTAATGCCTTCGGTGATAGCCAAACCGTCAATTCCGTCGATGAAGTTGATGGCATTGACGATAACTAAAAACACAAATACCGTAAATATTTGGCTGGCCAAACGAGGAATTTCGTTTAATCCCAAAACTCCGTGAAAATTATCGATGACAAAACCTTGATCAATCAATATTTTGGCCACGATGATCTGTAAAAAAAACTTCAGTTTAAAATCGGCATTGTAAAAATCATCATAAACACCAACGACAAACATGATCCCCAATGGAATCAAGAGTGAAAAATCAAAAATTTGAACCGAGTGAAGGAAGTAGTATAGGGAACACAAGAACAGGCTAAGGAAAACGGCCATTCCTCCGGTTTTAGTAGCTTTAGTCTGATGAACCGATCGGTGGTTGATGGCATCAAACTTTTGGAGTCGGGAGAACCATAATTTCAATCCATAGGAAATAATAAGGCTGACCAAAACGATTAAAAAATAACTTAAGGGACTCATATTTACTACGGTATCAAATTCACAAATAAATCTTTATCTTGCAAAGTAATAAAGAAAAAACAAGTATGACTAAATCCTCCCCCAAGCAAACGTCACTTGACACCTCTAATTTTCTTCCTTCTCTATTGATCATCGCATTTTTGCTGGTGGGATTTATTCCCAATTGGGAGGCAGTAGATAAGATAGCACCTCAGTGGCTGTACCTGAGTATCCTCAACCTCTTTTGCGGGGTTTTACTTTTTATCAACCGCAAAAGTTTTAAGGAACGATTGGTGGCGGTATTAACTTCCTATATGAGTTTAACGTATATGGGCTTTGTGCTTTGGGCAGCCTTGTCCTATTTCTATGCCATCAATCCCACGGAGGTATTGGTCAATATCGTACGGCATTTCAATACCCTCTTTATGTTTTTACATCTGGGAATTTTGCTCTACAACATCAAGGACAAAAACCTTCTGCTGTCCCTGGCCATTACGGCCATTCTCTCTGTGGAGGTTTATGTAGTTTTGGAACAGGCGCTAGAAATGTACAAAGCTGGAGGGATTAATCCTGGACAATTAAAAGGAGTCGCGGCCAACCGAAATATTACCGCTTTCTCCATCGCAATAAAGATCCCCTATGTATTGTATCTTATCACCCGAACTCCAAAATTATTGGTGAGAATTGCCTACGCTTTATTGATCCTTTTGAGTCTTTTTTCACTTTCAATGATCCAAAGTAGAGCATCGTTTGTAGCAGCGGCCTTGATTGGGGTGTTATTGCTCTTTTGGACTGCGGTCAACTATTTTAAAACACGTTCCATCAAGGAATTTTCTTTTAACCTATATTATTTGTTGCCATTAGTTTTGGCCTTGGTACTGAATCAAATTCTGATCTCGGATAAGGGAGCCGATGCATTGTCTCGTGCGGCGACCATTTCAGTCAGTACCAATGATGGTTCGGTTAATCAGCGCCTTCGTTATTATGAAGATGCTTTGACCCACATTACCAAAAACCCCATTATGGGTGTTGGGATAGGGAACTGGAAATTGACCTCCATCGACTATGACAAGGAGGACATTTCAGGTTATATTGTTCCTTATCATGCCCACAGTGATTTTATACAGTTGGGCGCGGAGTTGGGTTTTGTTGGTTTTTTCCTATACCTAGGAGTATTTTTATTTGCCGCCTATTTTGCATTTGTAATATTATTTAAATCGGATTTGGATATCGACAACAAATGGTTTATTTTTTTGATGATTACTGCTTTAGGCGTTTATTTTATCGATGCCAATTTAAATTTTCCCATTGCCCGGCCACAGGTTTTGGCTCCTTGGGCCTTGACCATGGCACTCATCACTTTTTATTACCACAAAGCGACTCAAAAAACATCTTCTCCTAAAAAGATCAAAGCCCTTACCTTTTTTCCCTTATTGGCCATCGGTTTGATGATTCCATCTATTGGAATTACCCACACTACCTATCAGTCTCTCAAAGGACAACTGTTTTTACTCCGAGATTTTAACAACAATCAGTATTCCGTTTCCATGGATAAGATTGATCATATTACCCCCGAATTGCCCAACATCACGGTGACGACCATACCCATGAAATCCATTAAAGCCCGTTATTATTTTAATGCCAAAAAATATGATAAAGCATTGGCCTTACTCAATGAGGGTATCCCAGCCAATCCTTATCTCTTTTTTAGTGAAAACCTTAAAGCACAAATTTTTCTTCAACAAGGTAAAATTGACAGTGCCTATGTCAATGCAAGAAAAGCCTTTTATGGACTGTCCAAAAACGGTCTGCACGCTTCGATATACGCCCAAACCCTACAGATAAAAAAAGATCAATTAGAGGCTATAAAAGTCTTTGAAGTGCTTAGTGAAAAGTCTGGACCGGCCATTTGGAAAAACTTTTTGATTGTTCTTTCTCAGATGGTACCATCCCAAGAACCAGATTTTGTCAAATACGCTTCCAAAGCGGTTGAATTATTTCCCGACGATAAAGAATTGTTTACTCTCAAGAAATTGGCTGTTGTAGGAGAACAAAAAATCAATGAGGCAGCAGCTATTTCTCAATTGGGATTGAACTATTTTTACCAAGGAAAATATGTTGAAGCGGGGTTGGAATTTGAAAAGGCGCTAAAGCTCGATTTATTAGAATACGCCCATTGTGAAAATGCAGCCAGTGCTTTTTATATGGCAGGGGATTACGACAAAGCCTTGATCTATTCCGATAAGGTGATCAATGATTTCAATCCCAAAACGGGTAAATCCGAATATATCAATGCTCTAGTGCACCTTAATATTGGAGGAGTGCCCAGAGCTTGTGAATTATTGCGACAAGCCATCGATTACGGTTATACCCAGGCGCAAGCAACCCTCGATCAGCGATGCAAATGATCTGCTTTAAATCTTCCAAATGAAGATAAAATTGCGGCAATTGGTTGGGATATGTCGGATTAACCTTGGGCAGCATTTTTTTCCTAAAAATAAATCGTTGTGTGTTATGACAATGATTCTTATCGAGTAAGAGAACTCAATAGTAGATTGGATCAAATCAAAGTGTATGGATGATTTTATCCAATTGCACAACCGATCGGTGCGTAATCTCTGACAGATTATAATACCAACATCATCACCGTTCCTAATCCAATGACTTCCTTCAAAAAAACCTGACTTGTCTTTTTGGTGGACGCTTCAAAACTGTAGTTCATTAAGTTAAAAAAGGAATATGTAATTTCTTTGATCAAAATTTCTGGTAAATATGAGGTTTTCATTTTTGTATTGGGCCACCAAGTATTTCTTGAAAAAAAGCCGAAAAGTTACAAGAATCCTAATGGTGCCAACCTCTACAATATCAAGTTTGTGATGGATAGAGACGTCACTGACAGGGGGCTGTATAATTTTTAAGTACTTTTTTTAGTTGATTTATGCAATTATTTTAAATTTATTTAAGTACTTTTGTTACTAATTAAATTAATTAAAAATGTTATTATCAGTTAAATGATTCTTTATCTTGAAGAATCATTTAACTGAAAGTTGTAAAAACTCATAAATTGGTTGATTCGTGAAATGGTTCGTTCTTTACACAAAGCCTCAGCATGAGATTAAGGCAGCGAAAGCGCTCGAGAAAATGGGAGTTAGATCTTATTGTCCTGTTTTCAATCAACTTAAACAATATTCCGATCGTAAAAAGAAAGTCGAAATGCCTTTACTCCGCTCCTATGTGTTGGTAAAAATTGAGGATAAGGATCGCAATCGAGTTTTTAATGTGCCTGGTATTGTGCGTTATGTATTTTGGCTAGGGAAACCCGCAATAGTGAGGGAAGAAGAAATCGAGTTAATGGAGAAAAACTTATCGGGTGTTTACGATCGAGTTTCGATCTCTAATATCAAAAAAGGAACAAATTATACCATTCCAACAGGCCCCTTTAAAGGTCAAGATGGTAAAGTGGTCAATTTGTTTAAAAATAGAATTAAGTTAGAACTACCCAGTTTGGGGATTTTAGTCACCCTTAAAATGGCCTGAGTAGTATTTTCATTGTAAATAATTTCGTTTGTTTAATGGGACAGACAGGGCGAAGCCGTATAAAAAATCAACTTTTTTTAAAACTATGTTAGGAGAACTTATCACATCTAAAACCAGACTTAGGTTAATGATCAAGTTTTTTATATCACAAGCCAATCGGGGCTACCTAAATGGTTTGGCCACCGAGATGGGCGAATCTTCCAACGCCATCCGAAAAGAATTGAACCACCTTCACGATGCGGGTTATTTAAGTAAAGTTAAAAACGACAATAAAATTGAATACCAAGCCAATGCAAATCATCCTTTGTATGAAGTCCTGAGGAAAGTAGTGCTCAAACATTTGGGTCTGGAGGACATCGTTGAGACCGTGCTGGAACGTATAGGGAATGTCCAAAAAATCATATTGGTGGGGGATTATGCCGAGGGAAACGATACGGGAAATATTGAGGTATTTCTCATTGGTAAGGATTTAAATATGGACTATATCGTTCAATTGGAAGAAAAAATTGGAAAGTTGATCAAACGAAAGGTAAGTTTTTATTTGGCTTCCAAATTTTTAAGCGATCGCAAACACATCATGCTTTATGAAAGTCAATAAAATCTGTTGTATAGGAGCAGGCTATGTGGGTGGCCCTTCCATGGCCGTGATTGCACTGAGGTGTCCCGATATAGAAGTTACGGTGGTTGACATCAATCAGCAGCGCATTGATGCTTGGAACGGTCCCTTAGATCAATTGCCCATTTATGAACATGGGCTAAAAGAGGTGGTAGCAGCAGCACGGGGAAGAAATTTGTTTTTTTCCACTGATATTGATGGAGCCATTGATCGCTCGGAGATGATTTTTATGGCGGTCAATACCCCTACCAAAACAGAAGGGGAAGGGGCTGGGATGGCGGCAGATTTAAGATATTTTGAGGCTTCTGCAAAACATATAGCTCAAGTAGCCAATACCGATAAGATTGTAGTAGAAAAATCGACCTTACCAGTCCGAACGGCCGAAAAAATCAAAGAGATTTTGCATGAACATGGACGTACTGATGTTCATTTTGAGATCTTATCCAATCCAGAATTTTTGGCCGAGGGTACAGCAATTCAGGACTTGTTTAAGTCCGATCGGGTATTGATTGGAGGGGATGAAACTCCTAGTGGTCAAAAAGCGATTCAATCTCTTGTGGAAATATACAAGCAATGGATTCCTAATGAAAAAATATTAACCATCAACGTTTGGTCCTCGGAGTTGGCCAAACTGGCCTCCAATGCCATGTTGGCGCAAAGAATATCTTCTATTAACAGTCTTTCTGCCTTATGTGAAAAGACCGGAGCTGATATACAGGAGCTTTCGAAAGCCATTGGGATGGATCACCGGATTGGCTCCAAATTTCTAAAAGCCTCCGTTGGTTTTGGAGGTAGTTGTTTTCAAAAAGACATTCTCAATTTAGTTTACCTATGTAAACAATATGGTTTGGAGGAGGTAGCAGAATACTGGCATCAAGTCATTAAAATCAATGATTATCAAAAAGACCGTTTTGCACAAAAAATTATAGATTATTTTGGAGGTGATTTAACGGGAAACAAGATTGCTGTCCTTGGATGGGCGTTTAAAGCAAATACAAATGATTCAAGAGAATCGGCATCAATTTATGTGGCAGATATATTAATAAATGAAGGGGCAGTCTTGCATGTTTTTGATCCTATGATTAAAAAAGATAAAATACATAAAGACCTAATTAACTTATGGAAAAGTAAAAACTATTCACTTTTAGAAATAAATTCTATGTTAGAAAGATGCATGGTTCATTCACAACTTGAAAAAGCATTAAAACATTCGTATGTGGCAGCGATTCTTACTGAATGGGAAGCATTTAAAAAATTGGATAATAGTTCGGTAAAAATTTTTGATGGTAGAAATTTTATTAAAAATACTTTTTATAGCATAGGTTCATGAAAACCAGTTTAAGTAAAATTAGATTACTACTTTCTAAAAACCAAAAGAAAGCTTTAGTTAGCCTATCCTTATTTTTATTAATAGGAATGTTTTTTGAAGTCTTAGGTTTAGGAATTCTTCTGCCAATGATAACCTTAATTTTAAATCCTTCAAAAGTACAAGATTTTCTAAGTGAAATCAGTTATTTGGGTTCACTAACAACAAGTCAAAGTGGAATTGTTTGGGGCGGCTTAATTTTGATAGTAGGGATTTATTTAGTAAAAACAGTATTTTTGGTTTTTGTCACTTACAAACAAAATGTGATAATTGAAGGTTTAGGAGCTCATCTTTCAAAGAGGCTTTATCGTAAATACTTGTATCAATCCTATTACTATCACATCAATAGAGATTTATCAGAGATTATAAAAAACATTCAAATTGAAATAGGATATTATACTCTTTACTGTACTGCTCTATTGATGTTAATGGTCGAAATTGCTTTAACTATTTCGGTTTTAGTAACGATTATTTATATCGAGCCTGTGGCTTCAATTACCGTAGGATGTCTATTTGGACTATTAGCAATCGTGTATATCCAATCGACCAAGCAAAAAATAAAAAAATGGGGGGAAAACAGACAAAATTTAGATAAAAGCTTATCAAAAATAATTTTAGAGAGTTTATCTGGGATTAAGCAAGTTAAACTTTTGGGAAAAGAGATGTTTTTTAAGACTCAGTACGATACAACTGTTTCAAAACGAGCCAAGATTTCCTCTAGTTACCAAACATTTATTCAATTACCTAGATTTTATCTTGAATTGATAGCTGTTTTGGGATTGGTTGTTTTTTTACAAATTATGTTTTACAAGGGGTCTTCTTCAGAACAAATCATTTCAACTTTAGGGCTTTTTGTTGCAGCTACATTTAGAATGATACCTTCGATCAATAGAATTCTTTCTTCTTTGCAAAATTTGAAATATTATAGTTCATCGATTGATGTTATTTTTAAAGAATTTAAAAATGAAACAGAAATAGTTGATAATAATCAACCGAGTCCGATAGATTTCAAGCATCATATTACGATCCAGAACTTGTTTTTTAGTTATGAAAACGAAGAGGTTTTGAAGTCAATCAACTTAAAGGTAGCTAAAGGAGAAACAGTGGGTATTATTGGTGAATCTGGATCCGGTAAAAGCACCCTTGTTGACCTGATAAACGGCTTGCTTGTTCCCACAAAAGGAGCTATTTATGTAGATGATGTTGATATCAGTGCGTTTGAAAATAACTGGAAAGACTATTTAGGATATGTGGGTCAAGATATTTTTTTATTGGATGATACCATAGAATCTAATGTTGCCTTTGGAATCCAGAAAGATCAAATTGATGAATCAAGAATGGATTATGCACTTAAAACCTCCCAGATTAATGAATTTGTTGAGGGGCTTCCTAAGGGGAAATTATCCAATGTGGGAGAGCGAGGTGTAAAGCTTTCAGGAGGACAGAAACAAAGAATTGGTATTGCAAGAGTTCTCTATAACACACCTGAGGTTTTGATCTTTGATGAGGCGACGGCAGCACTAGATGGTAAAACAGAAAAAGAGGTAATTAATGCGATTTACAGTCTCAAAAATAAAAAAACAATTATCATGATTGCGCATCGTCTGTCAACACTTTACAAATGTGATAAAATTTATGAAATCAAAAAAGGGGAAGCCCACCTTAAAGAAAAAATAGATTTTGTTTAAAAAACCAGTTTGTAAAAAAAGTAACTGAATAAAAAATCATGGAAAGCTATTTTTCTCATCCTACTGCAATTGTTGATTCTAATACCAAAATCGGGAAAGGAAGTAAAATATGGCATTTTTCACATGTCATGTCCAATTCTGTGATAGGACAGCAGTGTAATCTGGGTCAGAATGTAGTAATCTCTCCCAACGTAATTTTGGGGAACAATGTTAAAATTCAAAATAATGTTTCCGTTTATTCTGGAGTAATCTGTGAAGACGATGTTTTTTTAGGACCCTCAATGGTCTTTACAAATATTATAAATCCTCGATCCGCCGTTGTTCGTCGAGGCAAATACATTAAGACACTTGTAAAAAAAGGAGCAAGTATTGGAGCGAATGCAACCATAATTTGTGGAAATAATTTAGGTGAATATTGTTTGGTAGGAGCTGGTAGTGTAGTAACTAAATCGGTACCCGCCTATGCTTTATTAGTAGGAAATCCCGGCAAGCAGATTGGTTGGGTTAGCGAGTATGGACATCGCCTTAATTTTAATGAAAAAAATATTGCAAAATGTCCAGAAAGTGGTCAACAATATATCTTAATAAACAACCAAGTAATGGAGATATGAAAAATTTCATCATGATAGGAGCCGCTGGCTATATTGCTCCTAGACATATGAAGGCAATAAAGGATACAGGGAATGACTTAGTCGCAGCTTATGATCCTTACGACGGAGTAGGTATTATGGATAGCTATTTTCCTAAAGCGGATTTTTTTACAGAATTCGAACGCTTTGATCGTCATATTGAAAAGCTTAAAAGATCGGGAATATCTATAGACTACGTAACAGTTTGTTCTCCTAATTATTTACACGATGCTCATATCCGTTATGGTTTACGAATTGGTTCAGATGTAATTTGTGAAAAACCAATTGTTCTTAATACTTGGAATATAGATGCACTTATTGAATTGGAGCAAGAATATAATAATAAGGTGTATACTATTCTCCAATTAAGGCATCATGAATCGATCTTAAAATTACGTGAGAAAGTGAACAAGGATTCAAAAAGTAAAATATTTGATATTAACTTGAATTATATAACATCAAGAGGGAATTGGTATTATACCTCTTGGAAAGGAGATCAAAAAAAATCAGGGGGAATTGCTACCAATATTGGAGTTCATTTTTTTGACATGTTACAGTGGATTTTTGGACCTGCAAAAAACTTAGACGTAAAAATAAAGACAAAAGACACCAATGCGGGATCGATTGAACTTCAAAAAGCACGGGTAAAATGGTTTTTGAGTATCAATCAAGAAAATCTTCCCCTCGAAGTAAAACAAAAGGGTCTCACAACTTACCGATCTTTACATATCGAGGGACAAGAACTTGAATTTAGCACAGGTTTTACAGACTTACATACCGTAAATTATCAAGAAATAATTGAGAATCGCGGTTATGGATTGATAGACGCAAAAGAATCAATCAAAATTACGAGTAGTATTCGGAATTTTGAATTAAAGAAAAATAAATAAAACGAAGACTTAGCTTTTGAGAACAAACGTAAATCTATGAAAATTGAAAACACAAATATTTTAGTAATTGGAGGGGCGGGATTTATAGGAAGCTTTGTTGTTACCGAACTATTAAAATACCCAGTTAAAAGAGTTTTAGTATATGACAATTTTGCCAGAGGGGAATACAGTTATTTGACAGAGCAACTCAAAGACGATCGCTGTACTGTTTTTCCATTGGGTGGCGATATTCGAGAGGTTGATATTCTCAATAAAGCTATGGAAGGAATGCACTATGTAATCTCTTTGGCAGCGATGTGGTTACTTCATTGCAAAGATTTTCCAAGAACTGCTTTTGATGTGAACATTGCAGGGACGTTTAACATACTCGAAGCTTGCGTAAAAAACAATATCAAAAAATTAATTTGGTCCTCTTCGGCATCTGTTTATGGGGATGCTATAGAGTTGCCGATGACTGAAGATCATCCGTTTAATAATAAAAACTTTTATGGAGCAACTAAAATTGCGGGTGAAGCAATGGCCACCGCTTTTAATGATCGTTACGGGCTAAAAGTCATTGGGCTTAGATATATGAACGTTTATGGGCCACATCAAGACCAAACCGCAGCTTATACGGGGGTTGTACCCATAATGCTGAATAAAATAGAAGCAAACCAAGCCCCCGAAATAAACGGAGATGGATCACAGGCCTATGATTTTATATACGTAGAAGACGTAGCTCGATCCAATGTACAGGCATTACTCAGCGAAAAGGATTTTGGAATGTATAATGTTGGAACCGAAATTCAAACATCCATTAATGAACTATGTGAACTTATTTTAGAATTAAAGAATTCCAACTTAAAAGTAAAATACAATCCTTATTCCGAAGATGATGCCCGTTCGATGGTTAAAAACCGAATCGGCTCACGAAAAAAAGCTGAAGAAGAACTTGGCTTTAAATATAAATATGAATTGCGGGAGGGACTTCAAAAATTAATCCAATGGCGTATTGCAACCGGAACTGACCGTAGACCGTAGTGTGAAAAAAAAGAATTCTGTAGCGGTAGTGGGGGCAGGTATTGTTGGCTTGGCCGTAGCCTATAAATTGAGTTTACAGAACTATAGAGTCGAGGTGTTTGAAAAAGAACATCAAGAAGGCTTGCACCAATCCGGTCGTAATAGTGGCGTTTTACATTGTGGGTTATACTACCAACCAGGATCATTGAAAGCAGAGCTCTCAGTTAATGGTATCCGTGAAATGATTGATTTTTGCGAATCACAAAAAATACCATATGATAGATGTGGTAAAGTAGTGGTGGCTAACAACGACAGAGAAATTGTTGCCCTTGACAAGTTGGCGTCCCGTGGAGTGAAAAATGGTCTGTCGGGTTTGAGATACTTAAACAAACAAGAATTAAAAAAGCGAGAACCTTTTGTACGAGCGCAAAAAGCACTCTTGGTTCCTGAGGAAGGAATTGTGGACTACAAAGCGGTGATGAAGAAATTGATTCAATTAATTCGTGAGAATAATGGTGAAATTCACTTTAATTCACCGATTAATAAAAAAACTCAGTCAACTGATAAAGAAGTCGTTCTTTTAGTCGGGGAGACTCAAAAAAGGTTCGATTATTTGGTTTCCTGTTCAGGTCTTTGGAGTGATCGAGTTTTTTCAAAACTTTCTCATCTAAAGCCATCATTAAAAATCGTTCCCTTTCGTGGAGAATATCTAAAATTTAAATCAGGGTTTGAAGATCGTGTAAATCATTTAGTGTATCCGGTTCCCGATTCTCATTTTCCTTTTTTAGGTGTTCATTTTACCCGTATGATTGATGGAAGTCGAGAAGTAGGACCCAATGCTGTTTTAGCATTAAAACGGGAGGGGTATCAAAGAAATAGTTTTGACCTTAACGAAGCTGTGGAGAGTTTAACTTATCCAGGTTTGTTACGTTTTGTAGGAAAGAATTTTAGGTTTTCAGTTAACGAATTTAAATCTTCATTATTTATGAAAGATTTTATTACCAAAGCTCAGAAGATGATCCCCGATATCGATGTTTCTATGCTGGAGAGAGGTCCCTCTGGAGTCCGTGCTCAGGCTATTTCTAATTCTGGAGAATTATTGATGGACTTTAATGTTTTCCGAAAAGAAAGACAGATTCATGTACTCAATGCGCCTAGTCCGGGAGCTACGGCATCTTTAGCAATTGCAACATATATTGTAAATAATTTTGTAATCGATTAATTTATGGACAAAAGAATCATTCCCATTTCATTACCTGTAACAGGTGAAGAGGAATGGAACGCTTTAAAAGAACCCCTGACATCAGGTTGGCTTACTTCGGGGCCAAAAGTTCGTACTTTTGAAAGTGCATTTGCTGAACGCCATCAGGTCAAGTATGCTGTTGCTGTTACCAGTGCAACTACTGCCTTACATTTGGCTCTTATCGCTTTAGATATCAAAGCAGGTGATGAAGTGATTGTTCCAGCTTTTACTTGGGTTTCCACAGCTAATGTAGTTTTGTATCAAGGAGCTAAGGTTGTATTTTGTGATATAGACAATAAAACTTTTAATATTGACCCTACTAAATTAGCCGATAAAATTACCCCTAATACCAAAGCCATTATGGTCGTCCATTTATTTGGGCTGTGTGCACCCATGGATGAAATTAAATCTATTTCGGGTGAGATACCCTTAATTGAAGATGGGGCATGTGCAGCAGGGTCTGCTTACAAAGGAGTCCCTGCTGGAGGACTTGGACTAATGGGTTGTTTTTCTTTTCATCCCAGAAAATCGATTACGACTGGTGAAGGAGGTATGATCACGACCAATGATGATACTTTAGGAACCCGCCTGCAAGTTCTTCGTAATCATGGAGCCTCTGTTTCTGAAGAACAAAGACACCATGGTCCTAAACCCTATATTTTGCCAGACTTCAATGTGTTGGGATACAACTATCGTATGACGGACTTGCAAGGAGCTATAGGGACAGTTCAATTAAAAAAATTAGATCATTTTATTAATGAACGTGCGCAATGGGCATCTTTTTATTTAAAAGAATTGGCTTCCATTCCATGGATAACCCTTCCAGAATTTTCTAATGACTATTCGCACGGTTGGCAGAGTTTTGTTCTTTTAATTGACGAATCAGAGTCGCCAAAGTCACGAAATCAAATTATGGAAGAACTACAAGATCAGGGAATCTCCACTCGACCAGGGACCCACGCAGTCCATATGTTGAGCTTTTATGCCAGAAAATATGATATTGCTCCAGAAGATTATCCAGGGGCACAAATAGCAAATGACAAATCCATCTCGATTCCTTTACATAACAGGATGGTAAAAGAAGATTTTGAGTATATAGTTCAATGTATTAAGCGCATATGGAAAACCAAAAAAGTGTAAAAAAAATATTTGAAAGAGAGATTACTTTTGTAGACAAATTAATTTTGTTTTCAGATCAAACGGATTTTAAAAATCAAGAACAAACCAACAATACATTTTCAGAAAAATGGAAAGTTCTTGACGAGAATAATTCTTCAGAAGAATACGGCTTTGAATCTTTTCAGAGAAAATGGTTTCTAGAGCTTTATGGATTTTCATCTGAAAATGATTTAAAAGAATTTCTAAAAGGAAAAATAATAATTGACGCTGGATGCGGTTTGGGATATAAATCCAATTGGTTTGCAAACTTAGCATCTGATAGCTTAGTTATAGGAATAGATTATAGTAATTCAGTGAAAATTGCTTCCGAAAAATACAAAAAGGTTGATAATTTATTTTTTGTTCAAGGGGATATTGCCGATACAAGAATTAAATTAAACTCGATTGATTTAGTTATTTGTGATCAGGTCATTATGCATACTGAAAAGCCAAAAAAAACATTTAATCACTTATCAAGTTTACTGGCTCCTATGGGAGAGTTTTGTTGCTATGTTTATGCAAAAAAGGCATTGCCAAGAGAATTATTAGACGATTATTTCAGAAACGAAACTCATAAACTTACGAAAGATCAAGTTTGGGAATTATCTGAGCAACTAACAGAATTGGGAAAAAGGCTTACTGATTTACAGGTTAAATTTAATTCACCAGAGATCCCATTACTGGGAATAAAAGGAGGAGAATATGACATACAAAGGTTTATTTATTGGAATTTTATGAAATGTTTTTATAACGAGGATCTTGGTTATGAAACTTCAATTGCCGGAAATTTTGATTGGTATGCTCCATCTAATGCAAGGCGCTTCGACGAGTCTGAATTTAAAAAAATGATCTACGAAAACAATTTAGAAATAGTTCATTTTCATTCAGAAGAAGCTTGTTATTCAGGAAGATTTAAAAACAGTTAAGATCCATGTGTGGGATTCTTGGGATTTATAATTTAGACGGTTCATTGGTTGATAAAAACTCTATTGAAGTAATGGGTAGTCAAATCAATCACCGGGGACCAGATGGAGATGGAGTTTACATTAAGGACAATTTGGGTTTTGTCCACAAGAGATTGGCAATCTTAGATCCAACTGAGAAGGGTCATCAACCAATGCATTCAAAAAATAATAAATGGATAGTGGTATTCAATGGATGCATCTATAATTTCAAAGAATTACGAGAAGAATTAGTAGAAAAAGGACATGCATTTCGATCAGAATCTGATACGGAAGTAATTGTTGAAGGTCTGGCTGCCTATGGAACTTCGTTTATTGAACGCTTTAATGGAATGTTTGCAATTGGTGCTTGGAACACCGAAGAAGAAAAATTATATCTAATTCGAGATCGATATGGAATTAAACCTTTGTATTACTGGTTTAATGGAAAAAGCTTGGTTTTTTCCTCAGAAATTAAAGCGATCATCAAACATCCTGAGTACAATATTGGAGTTGATCTGAATGCTTTAAATGAATATTTTACGTTTCAAAATATTTTTTCTTATAACACTTTATTTAAGGGAGTATATATGCTTCCTCCAGCAAATTCGGTCACTGTCCATAGAGAAATGAAGTTTGTCAAACATAAATCTTGGTGGGATTACGACTTTTCGAAAACGAATAACGAAATGAGTTTTGGAATTGCTAAAGAACGAACAAAGGACTTATTTGAACAGGCAGTGACAAGACAAATGGTTTCTGATGTTCCTGTTGGGGCTTATTTATCTGGTGGAATCGATTCAGGATCAATTGCATCTGTTGCCTCCAAGAAAGTGGATCGATTAGCCACTTTTACCTGTGGTTTTGATATGAATGAGGTAACTGGTAGAGAAGCTAATTTTGATGAACGCCGCGATGCAGAACTGATGGCAAATCATTTAAAGACCGAACAATTTGAACAAGTGATGAATGCAGGAGATATTCGCTGGTCTTTACCCAAGCTAGTTTACCACCTGGAAGATCTTCGTGTGGGTATGTCTTATCCAAATTATTATATCTCACGATTGGCCTCCAAATTTGTTAAAGTATGTTTGCAAGGAACTGGAGGAGACGAACTATTTGGGGGATATCCCTGGCGATATTACAAAGTATTTGATTCTTTGAGTCAAAAAGACTTTTTTGATCAATACTTCGATTTTTGGCAACGTTTGGTTCCAAAAGAAGAAAAAGAAGCATTATTCAATAAAGCTGTATTGTCTCAAATTGATTTGAATGCCCCAAGAAAAGTGTTCGAACGGGTGTTTACATTCAATGAAAAATTAAAATACAACACCCCCCAAGATCACATCAATAATTCTTTGTACTTTGAAATTAAAACCTTTTTGCCAGGCTTATTTCTAGTGGGAGATAAATTGGCAATGGCACATGGTTTAGAAGAACGTTTTCCTTTTATGGACAATGATCTGGTGGATTTTGCGATGGAAGTCCCAGTGGAACATAAGCTTGGAGATCTAACCAAAGAAATTGATAGGATTGACGAAAATTTGGAGACTTCTAAAAAAGCATACCGAGAGCATGATGATGGTAAAAATGTTTTGAGAAAAGCAATGCAGGACTACATCCCAGATCAAATATTAAATCGAAAAAAGCAAGGTTTTTCTGCGCCAGATGAGAGTTGGTATCGAGGAGAAAATGCAGCCTATATCAAAGAAATATTATTACACACCGATACGCGGTGTACCGAATTTATTAATAAAGCTTATATTGATAAGATTGTTAACCAGCATCTTAATGAAGGGAAAAACCATCGTCTTTTGATCTGGTCTTTTCTTAATTTTGAATGGTGGTGTCGAATTTTTTTAAATAAAGAAACATGATACCTCATTCCAAAACTCATATAACACAAGAAAGCAAAGATTCTATTTTAAAAGTAATGGAGAGTGGGCTGCTTGTAAAAGGGAAAAAGCACAAACTTTTTGAGTCCAAATTCGGGGAACTTGTTGAGAAAAATTATGTTGATCTTACTTCAAGTGGAGCCATGGCATTTTTTAAAATCCTTAGTGCTCTAGACATATCCGAGGGCGATGAGGTTTTAATTCCAAATTATATTTGTAGTTCACTACTAGGACCCATAAAATTCCTAAAGGCAATACCTGTTATATATGATAACAAAAAAAATTCATGGCTGAGTGATAATGAAATTATAAAAGAGAAAATCACAGTCAAAACCAAACTTATTTTAATTAATCACACTTTCGGTTTCTTGTTTAATGGAATTGAAAGTCTAAAAAATTCAATTTCTTCTGAAGTAGCGTTAATCGAAGATTGTTGTCATGCTCTTTCTTCTAAAAGTCTAATAGGAACCACAAAAATCAGTAAACATTCATTGTGTTCCTTTTATTCTTTCAATGCAACCAAAATGATTGCTACTGGAGAAGGGGGAGCTATCGCTACAGATGAAAGCGCTTTTTTCGAAAAAATAAGTCAAATTAAATTAGGTGATAATTTAAGTGACCTGTCTTGTAGTCTGGGGCTACAACAATTAGAATCCCTCCCTAAATTAATTGACAAAAGGCTAGAAATAGCGACCCTTTACAATAGAAATTTTGGATTTCAAAATCTGAATCATGAAAGTTTATTCTATCGATACCCTATTTTGGTCGATAATAATCAAGTTTTTTTAAACTCAAGAAGTATCTCATATAAGTTGGGTGTTGATACCTTAATTTCTGACCATATAGAAGTGAAAGGAGTACAAAACTCAAAAAATATAATGTCAAAAATAGTCTCAGTTCCTCTATACCCTGCATTGGAGGATAGAGAAGTAGATAATATTATCCAAACAACAAAAAGATTACTGAATATTGAAAGTAATTAAATTAGAAAAACCATTAGAGAAAGAGTACATGAAATTTTTGGAATCTCATGAAAACTCTCTTCTGTACCACTCTTTAAAATATAGAGACTTAATTATAAGTTTAACAGATAGTCATCCAGAATATCTTATAGCTTACGACCATAATCAAATTAAAGCAATTCTACCATTAATGATTAAAGAGGCTCCTTATGGAAAAGTTGTTAATTCCTTGCCTTATTACGGGAGTAACGGAGGAATTTTATCTATTTGTGAAACAGCAAAAGACGTGTTAATTGAGTATTACAATCAGATGGTTGTTAAAGAAGAGTATATTTCCTCAGTTGTAATTCTCAATCCTTATGACTCGAGAAGGGCAGATAATAAGTTTTTATACAATGAAATTGATTATCGAATAGGTCAAATAACTTCATTACGTTCAGACTATGCAGATATCGAAGATTTATTACTAGATTTTCACACCAAGACCAGAAATATGGTCAGAAAAGCCTTAAAATCGGATATTGAAATTAAAATTGATAATGATCAATGGGACTTTTTAAAAAGTACTCATGTTGAAAACATGAGAAAGATTAATGGCAAAAGGAAATCTGAGGATTTTTTTGAAAACATAAAAACTCTTTTTGAAAAAGGAAAAGATTATAATATATATGTTGCCCAAAAGGACAATAAAATCATAGCGGCCATGCTGGTCTTGTATTTCAGAAAGACAATTGAATATTACATGCCCGTAATAGATTCTGAATACAGGAGTTTACAACCACTCTCTTTAGTCATTTCAATTGCCATGATAGATGGATCAAAAAGAGGATTTGAGAAATGGAATTGGGGGGGAACTTGGGAGTCTCAAGAGGGTGTTTATCGATTTAAATCCAGATGGAATACTGTTGATTATAAATATCATTATATGGTTTATATCAATAAAGAAGAAGTTTATAAATATTCCATTAAACTTATGGAGAGACATTACAAAGGTTTTTATCTGATTCCTTACGATAAATTAAAAAATAAGTGAAGATGCTCAACAACAATAAATCTGAAATAATAAACAGATTATTATTCGACTATGAATCATTATCAAGAGAACAATTGCTCAAGCTTTGTGAAGGTTTATCAAGTAAGGATTTAAGATGGTTAGCAGCTCATCATATGGACAATAGAACTCGAATCGTTTTTTTTAAATTATCCAATGTAACCATCGGAGAGGGAACCGTAATTAATCAGAACATGATCGTTTCAGATGATTATAAGACTTTATTAATTATTGGAAAACGGGTCGCTATTTCTCCAAATGTTTCCGTAATATGTAGTTCAGCCCCTAATAATTCTATTTTATCAAAAAACCCTTACGTTCAATCAAAATTAATGTTTTCAAGTAAAATAGTTATTGAAGATGACGCTTGGATAGGAGCGGGAACAATTATTCTTCCTGGCGTTACTATAGGTAAAAAATCGATTGTTGGGGCGGGATCTTTGGTGAGTAAAGATGTTCAACCTAATTGCATTTTTAAAGGAGTTCCTGCAGAATTCTCAAAAAAATTAATTTAACACGACTATGGACTCAAATCATTTAAAACAATTAGAGGAAGAAGGGTTTTTTATCTTGAAAAATAGTGTTGATCAAGAAACCATCAATACTTACCAAAAAGAATTTGAAAGAGTGGTAAAGATGAAAAATTTAGCCATTAAAGAAAATTATTTTTATCTCGCCCATACCCTATCCGACAATTTTTATGATTTTATAAATCAAAATCCAGCTCAAGATTATATAGATAAAATTATAGGGGATACATGTATTATTCATTCCTTCAATGGAATAACGTTGAAACCAAATATTAATAACCCTATTCAAAATAAAATCCATCGAGATACCCAAAGATTTTCTCGTCCTTATCTGTTATCTCTCCAACAAATTTTAATTTTAGACGATTTTACAATAGAAAATGGAGGAACTTACTTCTTGCCAAAAAGTCACTTAAGGCCTGAAAAGCCTAGTGATGAATATTTTTATAAAAATGCCATTCAAGTTGAAGCGAAAAAAGGCGATATAGTGGTGTTTGATTCTCTAACTTGGCATTGTGGTGGTACGAACAATACACTAAAACAAAGGAGAGCATTGACACTTGTTTTCACTAGATCATTTATGAAACAACAAATAGATTTGACCCTTAGTTTAACAAGGGAGGTAAAAAACGAAAAGACGAGAAGATTACTTGGGTTCAATTCAAGAGTTCCAACCAATATAGAAGAATTTAATCTGCCTGAATCTGAAAGATTATATAAACCTAACCAAGGGTAATGAAAAAAATTTACAGTCCAATTTCTGGTTCAACAAACGTTCAAAAATTGAATCATTTTGAGCGGTCGATATCTTCCGAAAGCAAACTAATCAATTCACCTGTTGACAATTATATTTGTTTGGATACAGGATTGATTTTTAATCATACGGGAGCAAGAGAAGTTGAGGGCAATTTTTATGAAAGTGAATACGATCTGCACAGTGAAAATGACTTAAGTGAATTTAAATATCAAACCGAGAAAGGTTATATCGGTATTTATGACACGATAATTCAGTTTATTTTCAATAATATAAAGTTTAAAGAAAAAGGTAACATTCTTGATGTGGGTTGTGGAAAAGGGCTTTTACTTAAGAAGTTTGGTGAGCAGAAAGATAACTGGAATCTATTTGGGATTGAGCCAAGTTTAAATGCGAGCCTGTTCTATAAAAAACTAATACCTGAAGCAGAAATATCTAATAGTAACTTTGAAAACGCATCCTTATCTCGTTCCAAATTTGATTTTATTTGTTCTAATGGAGTACTTGAACACGTAAGTGAGCCAGTTAAATTTCTTAAGTATATAGAAAATAGGTTAGATGACGAAGGGTATTGTTTTATTGGGGTTCCCAATTTTAATTCAAATCCTGCGGATCTTTTCACCTACGATCATTTGAGCAGGTTTACCCCAGAGACGATAAACAAATTATTTTTTGACTGTGGTTTTAGTGTAATTGCTAAAAATGTGACATATAAAAGGGTACCAATGTGGTATCTTATAAAAAAGACTGACAAGGAAATCAATTTTCAAGTAGATGTTGAGTCAGAAAAAATCCATTATAATAAACATCTTGAGCAAATGAATCACTCCTTCGATTCTTTTCAGGAATGTATAGACCAAAATCAGGGAGAAAAAATCGGGGTATATGGAACCGGAGCCGTTTTCCTTCTTTCAACTTTATACAGAGACATTAAATTTGAAGATATTGTTTGTTTTGTAGACAATAACGAATCAATAATTGGTAATAAGAAGTATGGAGTTATGATAAAGTCCCCTAATTATTTAAAATTAAATAATATCAACCGTATTATTGTTTCTAGCAATCCATGCTATCATGACCAGATTTACAAAAAAATTCAGGAATTGAATCTTGTGAATCCCAAAATTTATTTATAAATGAAATTTGGATTAACCTTTGATACGGACTGGGTTCACCATTATGCAGTAGAATATGTAGTCTCCCTTTTAGACAAATACAATCACAGGGGAACATTTTTTGCAACAAATGAATATCGTGTTTTTAAAGAATCTTCTTTTAAACACGAAGTTGGAATTCATCCGAGTTTTAACCAACTCTTAAATGAAGGGAATTCAAATTATAAAAGCATATTGGATTATCTATTCAATATGTATCCGCAGGCGAAAGGGATAAGAAGTCATTCTCTTACAACCTCATCCTTAATATTAGATTACAGTCATAAATTAGGGCTATTATATGATTCAAACCAATACCACCCCTCAGGAGGAGAACTTTTTTTAGATTATAGTAAACTATACCGTTTTACCCATAATTACGTGGATCTTGGGCATTTGATAAATGGAAGTAAACTCTCCCTTGAAAGCATTAATTTTAGTTTAGAATATCTAAATATTTTTGATTTCCATCCTATTCATATTTATTTAAATACTCCAGATTTAAAATTTTATGAATCGGTAAAAAAATATACGACTCATAAAGATATAAAATTATATAGAAATGTAACTAAGCGAGGAATAGGAGATCTTTTCTTGGACTTATTGATTTTTTTGAATGACAATGATATTCAAAGTGATTTATTGATTAACCATCTAAAAATGAATTTACTAGATGATAAATTCGATAGATAAAATAATTAAGAATACAAATTTAAACCTCGAAGGGTTAAACGTTATTACTGAAGCCGCTTCATTGGAATATCAATTGATGCCACTTTTAGCGGCCAGAGCAGGAGCCCATGTTATTGCTTTAGGAAGGGATACAAGGTATGGAGCATTTGAGCAAATAAAAAAGGAAATTGAATCCAAAGCTATTCAACTCAAAGTTGAGGACAAGATAGAGGTTCTTCATTTGGAAGAATTTAATCAATGGTCATGGGGAGATATAATTACTAATTCAGGGATGCTTAGACCCTTAAATAATGAGATAATAAGCCAATTAAAATCTACTGCCGTAATTCCCCTATTATGGGAAACATGGGAGTTTAGACCTTCTGAAATTGACATTGAAAGTTGCCAAAAACATCATATTCCTGTAATTGGAACAGATGAAGGCTTTGAGCCCATAAATATGTTTGTTTATCCAGGGATGCTCGCTATTCATATTTTAAACCATTTAAGAGTTGATTATTCTTCAGATACCATTGCTTTTTTTGGCGGAGAATTGCCGGGTACATTAATAGCAAATCACCTTGGTTCATTAAACCAATCGGTTTTATGGTTCGCAGATGATTATAGAAAAGACTTGACTGAACGAATTCCTCATAAATACGATCAGGTGGATTCTTTATTTAAAAAATATGACATTAAAATAGTCTTGCTCGCAGAACATTCAAATCCGAAACTCTTGATTGGATCTGAAGGCTTACTAAATCCTGAAAACTTAAAAAAAGATCAAAATTCCATTAAAATTGGACATCTATGTGGGAATGTGAACTTAAACGAAATAAAAGAGAATGAACTTTCCATTTATCCAGAGAACATTGCATCGTTTGGATATCTGAGCGTACTTCCCAATATTTTTGGATCAACCCCAATGTTAAAACTTTTTTCAGGGGGATTAAAAGTGGGTGAAATATCTTCTCGATCAAGATTGACAGGAGATTCTGTAGATAGTGCAATTCAGAAAACACTTAACTATGGTGTTGGCCAAGATTTTGAGGGAGGATTTTATAATTTTAAATAGATGAAAAAAAAATTAAATTTTATAGAATTCTTTTTTTACAAAATGTTAATTAGCCTTGCTAATAAGCTAAGAGATTATACCTATGAGAAGTACTCACGCGTAAACCCTTTTATAGAAGATTTAACGGATTGGAAAGAAAGAGGGAAATATTTATTTGGAAAAGAAAATGTGACCGTTTACGGAAGCAGTAATATATCTGGAAATATTGAGGTAGGAGAAAACACTTGGATAGGACCATATACAGCCTTAGATGGTTCAGGAGGGTTAATAATTGGTAAAAACTGTAGTATTTCATCCAAAGTAAATATAGTTTCACACGATACAATCAAATGGGCCTTAAGTGGAGGGCTAGAAGGTTATGAGCACGCTCCGATACGCATAGGAAATAACTGTTTTATTGGCACGGGTGCCTTTATTGGAAAAGGGGTAACCATCGGGAATAATTGTTTGGTAGCGGCAAATTCAGTGGTGACAAATGATTTTGAAGATTTTTCAATCATCGGAGGAATACCCGGGAAAAAAATAGGGAAGGTTCTTATCACAGATGATAAAAAAGTTAAATTAATTTTCAATAATGATTCGAATTAAAAAAACACCTAGTAGTTTATACTATAACATTTAAAAGAAAATTATATTGATGTATGACAGAATTCAACCGACAATAAGCATTATTAATGGTTAATTTTCTAATTCATTCTAACTTATATATACTCAAATTAATAATAAAATACATAAAATGAACAATACAAGGTTTTTATTTATTGGTTTTAATAGAGTTTATATAAATCCATTTTCAGAGATTGTATTAAAGATTATTGGTTCTTTAGGAGAGTTAGAATATTATGGTCCAGGCTATGTTTCAAAAAAGGAGATTGAAATGGGGATTCACAAATGGATAGAGAGTAAACAAAAATTCGAATTCATTATTGTGGATGGAGTATCTATGTTGTCGTTGGAAGAATACGGAAATAAAATGAAAAATTTATTTTCAATGAGCTCGATCAAATTTGAAGAAAATGACTACTACAAGTATGCCTATATCTTTAGAGATTTTTTTGTTGAGATAAATTGCAAGAAAATATTAATTTCGAATTGGGATCCGCACAACATCAATAATAAGACGATTGAATTGATAGCCAAAGCCAATCCATTTATTATTGATCCTATGGGTTTTGAAATGAATAGACCTCTGGCACAATCATTTGATGGACCCATTCCCCAAACATATAATGACAATTGGCAACACTTTTTGAAGGACAATGAAAAACAGATTATTGTTTTTCCGCATATGATTTCATCCAAAGAATTTGATTACACTTCGATTGAATACAGAAAGAATACGTTTTCTGTGGTAGGAGTTGGTTATTTGGAAAGAAAAGGGGCATCTAAATTTTTATCGTCAAGATTAAAATATAAAAGGTTTTGGGCCCGCTTAAAAATGTTTATGGCTCAGAAATTGAAATTTACCACTTCACCAAACTTTTTAAATAGCTATAAAAACAACTATTCTAATTTAATATTAGAATCCAAGCTAACCTATTGTTCGGGGTCCAGATTGCGCTATCCTGTCCGTAAATACTTTGAAATACCCAGCAGAGGGTCTGTTGCAGTAGGACAAAAGTGTTATGGATTTGAAGACTTAGGCTTTGTAGATGGAGAAAACTTCATTGTTTTGGAGACCAATGAAAAATTAGAAGAAGTTTTGAAAACACCCGATGATAAGCTTCAAAAAATAGCCCATAATGGACAAAAGCTAATTTGGAACAAACATTCAGATTGGGCCAGAAGAGAACAGCTTTCAAAGGCTTTAAGTTTGATTAATGAAAACAAGTTTAGGGGGAGTCGTTGGAAAAAAGGAGATTATTATTTTAAAACTTAAAAAAGAAAAGATGTTAAAAAAGGGAATAAGTTCTTTTTTCAGGTATTTACTCGAAAAATCGATTGCAAACAATCATGACCAACTCTTTTTGTGGTTTGTCAATTTGAGATTTTTATTTCTTCACAAAAATTTGAAGATCAGTAAAACTATTGTAAAAAACCAAAAAGCATTTAAAGCTTGGGATGCGAACCTGAAAATGGGAAGATATTTTATTATTAAAAACCAAGGGTATTTAAGTTATCATAATGGTTTTTATAATAGGGCAATTAATATGGGAGAGACAAGCTATTTGTTGGAACATATCTTGTTCAAACCCAATGATATTATTTTCGATATTGGAGCAAATTTGGGAGATTTAACACTCTATTTCGATTTAAAAAAAATACCGATTAGATACTATGGATTTGAACCGGGTAAATATGAATTTATTTGTTTGAAAAAAAACGTCATGAATTATCAAAACCATAAAATTTACAATATCGCTTTGGGAAACAAAAATGCTGAAACCCCATTCTATTACAAGCCTTTTAATGGCGATTCTTCAATTGTAAAAATTGACGATTATGACGAAAAATATACGGTAAAAATAGTCAAATTGGATTCTTTTATTAAAGAAAAGGATTTGGTTGATTCAAAAATAAAATTGATCAAGCTCGAGGCAGAGGGATTTGAACCGGAAATAACTGAAGGGCTCCGTAAGAATCTAAAAAATGTTGAATATATCTCTGCAGATTTAGGATTTGAAAGGGGTGTAAATCAACAAACAACAGCACCAAAAGTTATTAACTACCTGCTTAAGAATGGTTTCAAACTCTTAGCTTTTGGTGAAAGTCGGAGTACTTTTTTATTCAAAAACCAAATATTTTAACCTGATGAAAAGTTTAATATCAATTCTGGGATTATTTTTTAAAGCCTTTATAAAAAATGATAAAAGGAGTCGTTTTAAAATTGCGGAAAGAATTTTCAATAGAATTTATCCAACATATTTTATTGGAGAATGGGGAAAGATTTGCCATGATGAAAATGAATTTATTTATTGGTTCAAAAAAATGGAAGGTAAAAATCCTCACAGTTTTGAAAGAAAGTACACTTTAAAGGAACTCATTAAACTTACCGATGAAATAAAGGGTGATACCGTTGAGTTGGGGGTTTATTATGGAGCATCATCCTATTTAATTGCCCAACATGGAACCAGATTTAATAAATCACACCATATGCTTGATTCTTGGGAAGGGTTATCTAAACCTAGCAAAGAGGATGGGGATTATTGGAGTAAAAATGATTTGTCTTCTTCATTAGATCATTGTAAAAAAAATTTACTCCCTATAGAAAAAAAATTCCTGGTTTATTACAAAGGTTGGATTCCAATGACTTTACAAAAAATTCCAGACAACCTATTTTTTTCATTTATTCATTTTGATTTGGATCTATATGAACCTACAAAGCACGGGCTTGAGTTTTTTTATGATCGTTTAAACACTGGAGGAATGATCGTTTTTGACGATTACACATTTACAACTTGTCCAGGAGTTAAACTGGCGGTCGATGAATTTTTCGAGAATAAAAAAGAAAACGTCATCTTACTGCCTTACCAAGCATTTGTTATTAAGAAATAAACTCAGATGAATATTGGTTTTGTAATTTTTTCAATGGATTCGGGTGGCGCAGAAAGGGTCGTAAGTATTTTGGCAAATAAATTTGTTGAGAAAAACCATCAGGTATCTATTTGTTGTTTTTCGGATGCCAAATCCTCGTTTGACCTAAATGAAAACATTAGTTTGGTGCAGTTTAACGCAGCGAATAGAATCAATAAATATCCAATCTTCTCGTTTTTAGTTAGGCTGGGTCATTTGTATAGATGTATAAAAGATCATGATATTGACACGATCGTATCATTTACTTCAACCATGAATCTTTACTCTATAGTGATAAATTTAATATTGAATAAAAAATTAATTATAAGTGAAAGAGACGACCCGGTTAATAATAAAATAGGATATTTACAGGTTTTTGCACGAAAAATCCTTTATAAAAGAGTTGATTATTTAGTGGTTCAAAACAAAAAACAGTTCGAATATTTTCAAAACTGGGTGCCTTCAAAAAAATTACAAATCATCTATAATCCAGTAATCATAAATGCCAATCATTCAAAAAGAGATCAAGTACGATTAGTAGCACTTGGAAGACTTACACCTAAAAAGAATCATAAAGCACTAATTAGGTCTTTTCTTAAATCTGATATAGATAGTGAACTGATTGTCATTGGTGATGGTGAGATCAATGAGGAACTTCAGCAATTCACTTCATCATTAGATGCTGAAAAAAGAGTCATTTTTATGGGATACCAAAAAAACGTAAACAATCATCTTTTTTTGGAGGATATTTATGTCTCAACCTCTACTTATGAGGGCTTCCCCAACGCTTTGCTAGAGTCGATGAATGCCGGATTGGCATGTATTCATTACAATTGTCCATCTGGAATGGATGAGATTATTGAAGACGGTCATAATGGCTTTTTAGTGGAACTCCATGATGAAGATGATTTCGCTAAAAAAATTAGATTACTTTATGAAGACCAAAAACTTAGAAGAAAATTTTCTAAAAATGCTCAACGAAAAGTAAAAGAGTTTGATGCCGAAATAATTTCCAATCGTTGGTTGCAATTAATTAAGAATATTTAGAAATGTGCGGTATATACATTACTAACATTCCATATCCAAAATCAGAGGTCGAATTAAAGTTAAAAAAAATTCAATTCCGAGGTCCTGATTATTCAGCTGTAATCCAAAAAGAGAATCTTTCTTTGGGTCATCTTAGGCTATCCATTCTTGATTTGGAAGAAAGATCCAATCAACCTTTTGAATACGAACATTTAACTATAGTGTTCAATGGAGAAATCTACAATTTTAAGGATATAAAATCCGAATTGGAGGACTTGGGATATAAATTCAAAACAACTTCGGATACGGAGGTTTTGATAAAAGGGTATCACGCTTGGGGGAAAGATGCAGTGTCCAAACTCAATGGGATGTTTGCTTTTGCCATTTATGATAAAAAAAAGAAAATCATTTTTTGCTCAAGAGACCGAATAGGTGTCAAGCCGTTTTATTACTATTGGCATGAAGGTCAGTTTGAGATTTGTAGTCAAATACAACCTCTATCAGAAGGAAAAAAAATAAACCAAGAGTCGGTTTCCATTTATTTACAGACTGGGTATGTACCCAGTCCATACTCAATCTATAATCATGTCTACAAGCTACCACCTGGTTGTAATATGATCATTGATTTGGATAGAAAAACCAAGCTAATTAAAAAGTATTGGGATCTTAAACAAGTTAAAAAGAGTACCCGATCCTACCAAGAAGCAAAGGAAGAACTGCATGATCTACTAAAAGACGCTGTAAAAATAAGATTGCAATCCGATGTTCCACTGGGGAGCTTCTTGTCAGGTGGCATTGACTCCGCTCTGATTTCTGCAATTGCAAATAAACTTACTGGAGGAGTTAAGACTTTTACAATCGGATTTGAAGATCCACAATATGACGAAAGTAAGTTGGCAAAAAAATTCTCTGAAATTATTGGAACAATACACAAGGAGACTATTTGCAAGCCTAAGAATTTATTAGATTTAATTCCCAAACTTTTTGAAGCCTATGGAGAACCATTTGCTGACTCCTCGTCAATCCCTTCTCTACTTCTTAATAAGACAACTAAACCTCATGTTACAGTCGTTTTATCGGGTGATGGAGGAGATGAGAGTTTTTTTGGGTATAATCATTTTGAATGGTCTAAAATTTTTGATGTTTTTTTTAAAATCCCACATGTTATAAGAAGAGCAGTCTCTTTTTTCATTCCCTATGACTTATTTGGAAAGAGAGCTTTAGCTATCAAAAATATTTTTAACTTAAAATCATTTAATAATTTTATTGAATCTGTTTTTATTGGCTTTTCATCTTTTTTAATAATAAGAAATAACTCATGGTTAAATCATTATGATTCATTTAAAAGACTTTCTAATAATAAACTTCAAAAACTAGCGGATTTAAACATTAAATTATGGCTTGAAAATGATAGTAATGTTAAAGTAGATAGAGCTAGCATGGCCTATTCAGTTGAGGTGAGAAGTCCTTTTTTAGATTATAGAATTATTGAATTTGCTAGAACCCTACCTGTTTCTTACAGAATAAATGGGAGGAAAAGAAAACGTATTTTAAAAGATATATTAAAAGAATATATTCCAGAAACAATTTTTGATGTCCCAAAAATGGGATTTGGAATTCCATTAAAATCTTGGATTAGAAATGAATTAAAAGATGAATTTATTGACAATCTAAAAGAGGAGGAGCTTAAAAAAATAAATAATCTAAATGTTAATCTTGTTAAAAAATATTTGGACAAACACCTATCTGGAAGAGATGACTATTCATCATATCTCTGGAGAGTTTTTGTATTGATAAAGTGGATGAAAGAAAATGAAATCAAAGATTAAAATAGTATTTATTTTACCTTCATTAAGAGCTGGTGGAACTGAAAAAGTGATTTCATTAATTGTAAATAGATTAAGTAGAAAAATTTTTCAGCCATATTTAATAGTTGCTGGTTTTAAAAAGGACTCTTTCTTTGAAATTAATAGTAGTGAACATCTTATATTCCTTAACAAATCAAGATTTTATTATTCCATAAGAAAGTTACATTCTAAAATTCAAAATTTAAATCCAAATATTATTTTTTCATCAAGCCATCATATAAATACATTTTTACTTTTCTATAATCTATTATTCAAAAGCAAAGTCGTACTGAGAATTAATAGTATTCCAAGTTTTTTCGAACGACGGATTTTTTTTTGGTTAAAGATTAAATCTCTTTTATTTAAAAAAGTATCCATGATTATTTTTCAGTCTAATGCTATAAAAAGAGATTTTATATCAGTATATGGATTTGATCCCAGTAATTCGGTAATTATCAATAACCCGAATCTAATTCCCAAAAATGTAAAGTTAAAACCTTGCAAGAAGCCACATTTTATAACAATTAGCAGCCTAACAGAGCTCAAAGGACATAAAAGAGTAATCGAATGCTTAACTAAACTTGATGTCGATTTTTTATATACAATTATAGGTGATGGAATTTTGTTCAACGAACTGAGAAACTTTGTCAAGGAAATTAAACTTGAAAACAAAATTTTTTTTGTAGGCGAAAAAAAAATTCCCCAAAGGTATTTGCACAATAATTCCATCTATTTAATGGGATCTTTTTATGAGGGATTTCCGAATTCTATTCTAGAAGTCTTATCATTAGGAATTCCAGTTATTGCATTTAATTCTCCAGGAGGCCATAATGAAATAATTAGAGAAGACTTCAATGGTTTTCTTTGTAAAGACAAAAATCACTACACTGAAATGATAAGATATTCACTTGAAAAGAAATGGAATAAAGAGTCAATAATTTATGATATAAAAAAACGATACAATTCAAATAAAATAATGAATGAATATTCAGAAATTTTAAAGTCACTCTAAAGTCATGAATCTAGAAAATAAGAAAGAAATTCGTTTTAAATTTGGAAAAAATTGGAATAATTATTTGGATAATTTGAGTGATTCTCAAATAAATCATTCAATTCAAAGTTTATCCGATATGTTAGTTAATGTTGATCCTAGGGGTAAATCTTTTTTAGATATTGGTTGTGGAAGTGGTCTCTCCTCTCTTAGTGCTTTAAAATTAGGCTTCAAAACAACTTCTTTCGACTATGATGAAATTTCTGTTAAAACATCAAAAAGACTTAAAGAACTTTACAAAAAAGATGAAAATTGGCATATTAGTAGAGGGTCTGTTCTTGACAAGAAATATTTATCTACATTAGGAGTGTTCGATGTAGTTTATTCTTGGGGAGTTCTTCATCACACTGGTCAAATGTATAATTCCTTTTCAAATATTACCAAACTTGTCAAAGAAGATGGGGTTTTATTTATAGCTATTTATAATGACCAAGGATTTAGATCTATAATTTGGAAAAAAATTAAATATATCTACAGTAAATTTAAACTATTAAGACCACCATTAATAGTTATTTTTTTGACCTATTTTTGGCTCCCAAAGATATTACTAGATTTTTTAATTTTTAAGCCTTTCAATTCATGGAAAGACTATAAAAAAAGAAGGGGCATGTCACCATACTATGATGTAATCGATTGGATTGGTGGTTATCCATTTGAAGTAGCTAAACCAGATCAAATAATTGATTATTTCAGGGAAAAGAATTTTCACTTGGTTAAGTCCAAAACATGTGGCGGAAAACTAGGTTGTAATGAATTTGTATTTAAAAAACACTAATGAAAGTTTTAGTTACAGGTACTGCAGGATTTATAGGTTTTCATTTGGTTGAAAAACTAATAAAATCTGGTCATCAGGTCGTAGGTATAGATCAAATTAACGATTACTATGACATAAATTTAAAATATGACAGGTTAAAATACTCGGGAATAGACATTACCAAAAACACAGAAAATGGAGTAAGATCTTCAAGACTATCAAAATATATTTTTTACAAATGCTCTTTGGAAGATAAAGAGAGAATAGACCATATTTTTAATTCCGAAAAACCTGATGCTGTATGTAATCTAGCTGCACAAGCTGGCGTTAGATATTCCTTAGAAAATCCAATGGCTTATATAAATAGTAACATTATTGGTTTTCAAAATATAATTGAAGCTTGTAGAACTTTTAAAATCACAAACTTTAGTTATGCTTCAAGCTCTTCAGTTTATGGGGGAAACAGGGATTTGCCTTTTTCTGAACAAGACAGAGTTGACAATCCAATTTCACTTTATGCTGCAACCAAAAAATCAAATGAATTAGTAGCCCACACTTATTCGCATCTGTTTGGTATAAAAACAACAGGATTAAGATTTTTTACAGTTTATGGACCGTGGGGTAGACCCGATATGGCTTTATTTTTGTTTGTAAAGGCGCTCATCAATAACCAACCCATTAACGTTTTCAATCATGGGGAGATGCTCAGAGATTTTACTTACGTTGACGACATAATAGAGGGGGTATATAGAGTGGTCATTTCACCCCCCCAAAAACAGCAAACGAATCAGTTTAACCCAACAGTTGCCCCATACAAGCTTTATAATATTGGAAATAATAATCCAGTTAAATTGATGGACTTTATTCACACCATAGAAAGAGTGTTGAATAAAGAATTTGAAATCAATTATAAGGAACTGCAACCGGGAGATGTACCCTCCACCTTTGCAGATGTTTCTCAGTTGGAAAAGGATCATCAATACAAGCCCGATACGGCAATATATGACGGGATTAAAAAGTTTATTGATTGGTATTTGGACTACTATAATATTGTTTTATGATGGAAAATAAAATTGGAATTATTGGCTTGGGCTATGTGGGGCTTCCACTTGCTGTAGCTATGGCTAAGAAATTTAAAGTACTGGGTTTTGACATCAATAAAAAAAGAATTGATGAACTAAATTTTGGTTACGATAATACGAACGAACTGTTACCTGATGAGGTGAAAAAATACCTTAGAAAAAGTATTTTTTACACCTATAATGAAAAAGAGCTCTCTGACGTAAACTTTTATATTATTACCGTTCCCACTCCCATTAATTCAGATAAGTCTCCTGATCTAAGGCCAATAATATCTGCTACTACAATGGTATCAAAGTATTTAAAAAAAGGGGACATAGTCGTCTTTGAATCAACGGTTTATCCTGGATTAACAGAGGAGATTTGTGTTCCATTACTGGAAAAAGAAACAGGTCTTAAAATTAACGATGATTTTCATGTAGGTTACAGCCCAGAAAGGATCAACCCAGGGGATAAAAAACATACCATAACAAAAATTAAAAAAGTTGTTTCAGGTTCATCAAAACAAGCACTTGATGAAATAGCAAAAGTCTATGAGCAGATTATTGAAGCGGGTATTCACAAAGCTGAATCTATAAAAGTAGCAGAGGCCGCCAAAGTCATAGAAAATACCCAACGGGATATCAACATCGCTTTTGTCAATGAATTGGCCATGATTTTTGGAAAAATGGGAATCGACACCCATGAAGTCCTGAAAGCAGCAGGAACTAAATGGAATTTTTTAAACTTTTTTCCAGGACTCGTGGGGGGTCATTGCATAGGAGTGGATCCCTACTATTTGGCCTCAAAAGCCAAGGAAATTGGCCACAATCCCGAGATGATTCTGGCCGGAAGGAGAATCAACGATCACATCCCTAACTACATCGTAAACAGGATCATCAAAAAACTGTATAAAAACGGAAGAAAATTTGACACTGCTAAGGCATTGATACTGGGAGCAACATTTAAAGAAGATTGCCCCGATATTCGTAACTCCAAAGTAGAGGATATCCATAAGGAACTTCAGGATTTTGGTATCCAATCACACCTCTACGATCCCTTGGCAGATATCGAAGAACTTCGATTCCGATACGGAAAACAAAATGTACTCTCCTCCTTGACAAAAGAGGGTCAATATGACATCATTATTTTGGCAGTAGCCCACCAAAAATTTAAAGACATAGACATCGAACAACTTTCAAATACACACACCGTAGTTTTTGATGTCAAGGCATTTTATCCCCACGAAAAAGGCTACCTAAGACTCTGACATTGAAAAGTATTATTCATGTAATTCCCACTTTGGAAAATGCAGGAGCCGAGACCATCCTCGCCCGGATTGTTGATGAGTTTGACAAGAATGAGATTGACCAAATGGTAGTTGTCACCAAAGGAAGCAAAGAAGATTTTTTTTATCCCATGATAAAGGAAATATGCCCCATCCTTCTATGGGAGCAGGAAAAGCAAAAGACCCTTCAACTCATAAAAAGAAAATTTTCTGCTGCTCCTTTTTTAGCATGGATGTATGAAGGGATTTACTTTGCTTACAAACTTAAATTATGCTATCGATTTAATCAAAAAGTCATTTGGAACATTCGCCAGTCCAACTTTAGGTCTAGTCAAATCAAACAAAAAACCTTACTGTATGTATTTGGATTATGGAGCCGGTGGACTCACCCAAAAATTATTTACTGTGCTTATGCCGCTCAAATAACACATCACCGGTTCTTTTTTTCCAAAAAACAAAACAAAGTAATCCAAAATCGGCTCGCTAAGAAAAAAGAAAAATACGCGCCTGACACCTCCCAACTGCCGGATCATTTTCTCTTATTTGTAGGGCGTTATGACCCCATCAAAGGAATCGATCGATTGTTTCGGATCGCAACCCAATTTTTTTCATCATTCCCCGATTACAAACTGGTCATCGCTGGGAGTGGTTGGAACTCTAAAATTATCCCCGAAGAAATTGCCGGTTCTGTAATGCTATTGGGTCAGGTGTCCAATGTAAACATCCTCTATCAAAAAGCCGATTGCTACCTTTTCACTTCTTATTTTGAAGGCTTTCCCAATGTGCTCGTTGAGGCGGTGTGTAACGGTTGTCCTGTATTGGCATTTCCTGCAGGCGATGCAGAGATCATTTTAAAAAACTATCCTCTCGGGCAAATCGTAGATAAGGAAGAAACCCTCCTACATCAGTTGGGTCAAAAGATAAAAAATAAACCCCCAGAGGAACAAAGATTAATGGAAGCAAAACTCCAAAAACAAAGATTCCGATTCGAAAATACTGTAAAAGAATACAAGGACTTTATCTTTGAGGAATAGTTATGTGTGGCATTAACGGTTGTATCGATAAAACAGGACAAAGAGATTTGGTCAAAATCCTTGGGAAAATGAACCGACAAATCCGGCACAGGGGTCCAGATGATAAAGGAGTTTGGACAGAAAACAAACTGGGAATGGGGATGCAACGCCTGTCCATTATCGATCTAAAGACCGGAAGCCAACCCATGCATAATTCCTTCAATAACACCACCATTGTTTTCAACGGTGAAATATATAATTATCGAAGTCTTAAAAAAGACCTAGAAGCTTCGGGGCAGCAGTTTAAAACTTCCAGTGATACGGAGGTGATTCTTAAGCTCTTTCAAGTATATGGAACCGATGCCTTTGGAATGCTTGATGGGATGTTTGCTTTGAGCATCTTCGATCCCGATCAAAAAAAAGTTTATTGTGCCAGAGATTTTTTTGGTGAAAAGCCCTTGTATTATTTTGCAGATGATAAGACCATAGGGTGGGCCTCTGAATTGAAAAGCCTAATATTATTAAAAGACCAAAAGCCCTCCATTGATTCAACTGCTTTAAGTCTGTATTTTCGGCTTACCTATATCCCGGCTCCCTTTACCATCTTCAGTGGGATATATAAACTGGAACCCAATCACTACTTGTCCATTGATACAGAAAATTACAATATAGAAAAACATCTCATTGTTCAAAACATCAAAACCCAAAAGGTTGAAACTAAAGAACAAGCTATCCGATACACCCACGATACAGTGATGGAGAGTGTCTTAAGCCGGAGAGTCTCCGATGTCCCCTTGGCAAGCTTTCTCTCTGGCGGAGTAGATTCCTCCGTGATATCGCTTTGTTTGTCCCAATGTCAAGCCCAGCCAATCGATACATTTTCTATAGGATTTGAAAATCCCCTATATGATGAATCCAAAAACGCAGCCTTGGTGGCAAAAACAATTGGAAGTAAACACCACAGCTTTATATGCAGGGAAAAAGACATTTTCAATATTTCTGACAAAGTAATACTCAACTTTGACGAACCTTATGCCGACTCTTCCGCCCTGGCCTCACATTGGGTGGCCCACCACACTTCACAAAGCTTTAAAGTTGCCCTTACAGGAGATGGAGGCGATGAGGTATTTGGTGGATACAATAAATACATGATTGGAAAAATAGCCCAAAAATATAACCAGTGGATACCTAGGCCCTTTCACCATTTGAACAGACTTCTTTATGATTGTTTTGTCAAACAACGTTCAGACCAAAGAGGATCAAAATACAAGATTAAAAAATTACTAAATGCTTTAGATGACCCACAAAATAGCTATCTAAATATCATTTCTCTAGGACTTTTTGATTCAGAGTATAGACAACTCATTCAACCAGAATGGCAGCAAAAAGATGTCTTCCAACATTTTAGAAATCTCATTCCCCAAACACCCAAAACACTCAATGATTTTAGAAAAATAGACAGCATACTTTCATTAGATGGAGATTTGCTCACCAAAGTAGATAGAACCAGTATGCTTTCATCGCTGGAATGTCGAGCCCCTTTTCTCAACAAATCACTTTGGCAGTTTTCATTATCATTACCTCAAGAGTGGCACATACACAAAGGCCAAAAAAAATACCTTTTGAAATCCGCTTTCAAGTCCTATTTCCCCGATCATTTTTTTGACCAACCCAAAAAAGGATTCAATGTACCTGTAGGTGAATGGTTAAGGACGGTATTCAAAAAGGAGCTTTTACAATTTAGTGAGACCAATCTATTGAGGAAACAAGGAATCTTTTCTGTGGAAATAGTCCAAAAATGGATAAAGGCACATATAGAAAGAAAACAAGACCGTAGCTTTCAGCTATGGACTTTTTTTTCTTTTCAGTTGTGGTATTTTAATATTTATCAAACCCAATGAAACTCATTTACGCCATCAACGACCCAGAGTTTTTTTTGTCCCACAGGGCAAGCTTGGCAGACAATGCAATTAAATCTGGGTATCAGGTTTTTTTGCTTTCAGATTTTACCCATTTAGACACCTCTCTATGGGTTGACAAGGGTATTCAACCCATTCAAGTAGAGGTAAATCGGTCGTCAAAATCTATTTTATCAAACCTAAGATTGATCTTATCATTAATCAAAATTTACAAAAAGTATCAACCCAATATTATTCACCAAATCACACTAAAATTTTATCTCTTTGGAACTCTTTCGACTTTTTTTTTTAATAATAAAATCAAAATCGTTAATGCCGTCACAGGATTAGGCTACCTTTATACCAAAGACAGAATATCATTGACAAAAATGGTCATCAACTCTCTTCTACGTTTGATCATCAAAAAAAAATACGCTCATTTCATTTTTCAAAACGAAGTCGATTTAGAGTTATTTAAAAAAATGGGCTTGCTGGAAAATCACACATTGATTAAGGGCTCTGGGGTAGATCACAATGGATACCAATTGATCCCTGAACCTGAAAATAAAAAAATCACCATACTGTTTACAGGTAGAATTCTCAAAGACAAAGGTGTTCTAGATTTAATCCAAGCCGTAAAGCGATTAAGTCCCGAAATCAAAAAACAAGTAGTACTCAAACTATACGGAAAAATTGATCCAGAAAATCCTGCCCATATCAATGAAGAATTGCTCAAGAGTCAGCTTATTGAGGGATTGATTGAATGGAAAGGATTTTCTAAAGAAATCAAGACTGCCATAGCAGAAAGCCATATTTATTGTCTTCCTTCCTACAGAGAAGGACTCCCAAAATCCACAATTGAAGCAATGGCCATCGGACGGCCTGTTGTAACCACCAACGCAGCCGGATGTGACGATACGGTTATAGAAGAATACAATGGTTTTAAAGTTCCCCCAGGAAACATTGAGATGTTGGCTAAAAAGTTAGGATTACTTATTCATGATAAACAATTGAGGATTAAAATGGGTAAAAACTCAAGAAAGCTGTTTGAGAAAGAGTTCACATTAGACAAAGTCGTCAACCAAACTTTTGAGCTTTACGACAAAGTATTAAAAATATAAGTTTTTACAATCTCATTATCTTAGCAAAAAACAACCCATGAAAGGCATCCTTCTCGCTGGTGGTTCCGGAACCCGATTGCACCCTGTAACCAAGGGGGTTTCCAAGCAGTTGTTACCTGTCTATGACAAACCCATGGTCTATTATCCCCTTTCGGTATTGATGTCAGCGGGGATCAATGAGGTTTTACTCATCAGCACCCCGATGGATTTAGCCGCCTATCAACGCCTTTTGGAAGATGGGAGTCAATTCGGGATACAAATCCAATATGCCGAACAAAAAGCGCCTAATGGACTGGCAGAAGCCTTTCTAATCGGGGAGGAATTTATTGGCCAAGACCCTGTTTGTTTGGTATTGGGAGATAACATTTTCTATGGTGAGGGACTCAATGTTTTGATGGAAGAAGCGGTTCGTCAATCGGATCAAGCCACCGTTTTTAGCTATACCGTAAAAGACCCGCAGCGCTATGGCGTAATAGATTTTGATGAAACGGGTAAAGCCCTGTCTATAGAAGAAAAACCTCAACACCCCAAAAGCGACAAAGCCGTGGTGGGATTATATTTTTATCCCAATGAAGTGGTGGATATTGCAAAGCAGGTAAAACCCAGTGCTCGGGGGGAGCTGGAGATCACCTCCGTCAACCAAGCTTTTCTCGAAAGCGGAAAACTACAGGTAAAACTATTGGGCAGAGGTTTCGCTTGGCTCGATACAGGAACCCACGAATCCCTGATTGAAGCCGGGCAATTCATTCGTACGGTCGAAAAACGACAAGGGCTTAAAGTCGCTTGTTTGGAGGAAATCGCTTATCAAAAGGGATGGATCAGCCACGACCAACTCCTCACTTTGGCACAAGACTTGTCCCAAACCGAATACGGTCAATACCTCTTGGATCGCTATGAAAAATAAGTCAAAGATGACTATTATTCCTTCAGCACTTCCCGAAGTACTAATGATACAGCCCAAAAAATTTGAGGACGAAAGGGGCTGGTTTATGGAAAGCTTTAGGTTGGACCTGTTGGAAAAAGCAGTAGGCCATGCCCTTGACTTTTGTCAGGATAATTTAGCCGAATCCTCCTTTGGAGTCATCAGAGGCTTGCATTATCAAATGCCACCCTATGCCCAATCCAAATTGGTTTCCGTATTGCAAGGAAGTGTGATAGACGTGGTGGTGGACATCCGAAGGTGTTCCCCCCACTTTGGTGAACATCTGGCGGTTCAATTGAGTGCTGAAAACCAAAAACAGCTTTTTATTCCCCGTGGTTTTGCCCACGGCTATGCCTGTTTGAGCGAAACCGCTCTTTTGACTTATAAAGTGGACAGCCATTACAACAAAGCTGCTGAGGCCAGTATCGCTTTCGATGACCCACAATTGAATATCGACTGGCAAATCCCGCAGGAAAAACAAGTCCTTTCTTCAAAAGATCAGGAGCATCCCGCTTTTGAAGCCGCCCCTTTGTTTGACTACAATATACCGCTTTATGACTAAGATCATGGTCATCGGTGCCAATGGACAATTGGGACAATCCTTCCAATATTGGGCTCCGCATTTCCCCAATTTTAAAATTCTTTTTAAAGACCTCCCAGAATTAGACCTATTGGATGGTGACCAATTGGAGCGATATTTTAAATCAACATCTATAGATATAGTAATCAACTGTGCGGCCTACACTGCAGTGGATCTGGCTGAGGATCAGCCCGAAGAGGCACAAAAACTCAATGCTACGGCCATCAATTCCCTTAGTGAATTGTCCAAAGCCTATGGATTTAAGCTCATTCATTTTTCCACCGACTATGTCTTTGATGGTTCGGCCGATACCCCCTATGGTGAGGACGACCCCCTCAGCCCTTTGGGGATTTATGGCAAGACCAAAGCCGAGGGTGAGGCCCTGACGCAATCCGCCGGGATTGACGGTTGGATCATTCGTACTTCGTGGTTATTTAGCCCTTACGGCAAAAACTTTGTCAAAACCATATTTTCATTGCTGCAAAACAAAGACGAAATCAATGTGGTTGCCGATCAGACGGGAAGCCCAACTTATGCCATAGATCTGGCCGCCGCAACCCTCAAAGCTTTGGATCAAAAGCCCGCATTCGACGGGGTCAAAGTCTATCATTATACTAACAGTGGGCAGACCACTTGGTATGGATTGGCGCTTGCCATTCAACAACAGATCAATACCCATTGCAAAATTCATGCGGTGGATACGGCCACTTATCCCACCAAAGCCAAAAGACCTAAATATTCAGTCCTAAGTTGTGAAAAAATAAAAAAGGACTTTAACTTGAACCCACAAGCTTGGGAATCGGCACTAAAAGACTGCCTCAAAAAAATAGGATGAACAAAAAATCAATTTTAATCACCGGGGGAGCCGGATTCATCGGATCACATTTGGTCCGACGGATGGTCAATCAATATCCAGATACACAATTCGTCAATCTCGATGCCCTGACCTATGCTGGGGATACTGCAAAATTAAGGGACATAGCATCCCAACCCCATTATCAATTCGTTGAGGGTGACAT